>Ga0209835_1000045_pt1 | contig 81450 bp, 62 predicted proteins | sample LakKivwa52mmetaG_FD_184138 | JGI IMG/M metagenome (GOLD analysis project Ga0209835, IMG submission 184138) | Anoxic lake water microbial communities from Lake Kivu, Rwanda to study Microbial Dark Matter (Phase II) - Lake Kivu water 52m metaG... | ecosystem: Environmental > Aquatic > Freshwater >...
AATGTAGATATGCGGATACCTTGGAGGAAGTGCTCAATACAGATCAAATGCGGATCAAACTTTCGGAAAATACCTATCTCCTCCTGCGGGAACATCCTGCCTGCCAAAACCTGATCGAATGGGGAAAATGCAATGATATACAGATTGCAGTGAGGTCTATTTAGGTCTTTTAGCATCTGCATTTTACGAGTATCAGATTTCGATTTCGGAGCAGATTCTACAATCTCTTTCTCCTCTATTTTAGCTTGCGTTTCCGGAGCTTCGGAAAGCTCCGTTACATCACAGTACCGTAGCATTTCGATGCTACGATAAATCAGCAGGAGTCATTTGCGCCTTTAAAAGGTTGTAAATGGTACCCAAGTCCACTTGCGCAAAGGACTCATGCGCAAAGGGTAAGCTTCATGGTCGCATGAGTCCTGTAGCCCTATTGGTTTAGCTGGAAAGATGTTAAGCTCACGGAGGGCTACATGACTCCTGCTTGTTTTGCGTTTTCGGAGCTTCGGAAAGCTCCGTTACCTTCCCCACCCAAAGAAAAACACAATTTGGAATAGCGATTGCATCTCAATATAATCAGAAGAATAACAACATACAAAGTAGGACATACGATGAAAAAGATGTTTTTGCTGTTTCTGATGGTGCTTATGGCTGTCTATGCCATGGCAAGTGTTTCATATCGGATTAGCCCCCGTGGGCTTGAGGTATTGGAAAAGGCTGAATTTTCAACAGTTAAACTGGATGGAGCCCAATCTTGGGGTGAGCCCGGTGACCCTATGCTACCTTGGATAGGTGTAAAACTCATCATTCCCAATGGTACTGAGGCAGATCAAATAGTAGTAAGGCGCATGCAACCGAGAGTGATTACTCTATCAAAGCCAGTACAACCTATTCAACAGCAGTATCCACTTTCATCCAAGGTGTTGATGCCTGTTACTGCTCCCAATCCCAATATCTATGAAATGGACAAAGCTTTTCCCTTGGTGCCACACAATGGCATTAGGACAGATTTTTTGGCTGGGCACTCGCTTGCCTTCTCTGCTATCTGTCCCTTTGATTACAATCCCGTAAAAGGTGAACTTACTATCTATGAAGACATTCAAGTAGAAGTACTTAGTTCTCCCAGTAGCAGAGCCAGCTCTGCGCTTTCACTACTCAAAGAAGAGGCTTTTGTTACACGCTATCTGATGAAATCTGTCGATAACACCGAATCTGTACCACGCTATCAAGAACGCACTTCAGGGATCGAATATATCATCATCATCGACCAGAGCAAATACAATCAATGGCTACCCTTGGCAAATTTGTATCGAGACAAGGGCTATAGCGTCATACTCAAACCAATTCAAGAGATTTATACTCAGAATACGGGAGTGGACAATCAACAAAAGATTCGCAATTATCTCACAAATATGTATGCTACCAATTCCTTGCGCTATGTATTATTGGCTGGCGATACGGATGTAATACCACATCGTGGACTCTACGTGAACTTTTCCCAAGGCGGTCAAACCGATGCAGACATACCTGCTGATATGTATTACTCTTGCCTTGATGGCTCTTGGAACAATGACAATGATGCCTACTGGGGTGAGATGTATGAAGCAGATTTAGCACCGGAGTTTGCCATTGGCAGGTTTTGCTACAATAACGATACTGAGATTGGCAACATGATCAACAAGGTCATGATGTATCAGATTGCACCCGTAGTTTCAAGTATCAAATCATCCGCATTTGTGGGTGAGTGGCTTTGGGATGGACCTACTTGGGGTGGAGACTATATGGATGAGATGATCGGTGGAAGTTCCATGCACGGTTATACGACCGTGGGAGTCCCTACTACCTGGAATACACCTACCCTCTATGACAGAACTTATGGCTATGAAAACGGATGGGGTGGACCCCAGATCAGAGCTTTACTAAGTGCTGGACACAACCTCGTAAATCACCTTGGGCATTCTGCCACAACCTACAACATGAGACTTAGCAACAATGGCGTAACTGCCAATACTATCACCAACAACGGTAGTGCCCAAAACTACTCTATATATTTTACTCAAGGCTGTTATGCCGGTGCTTTCGATAACCGTGATACCAATGTGGGTCAATACGTAGGCGATTGCATCACAGAGAAATTTACCAGTATCGCTACTTCCGCAGTAGGAATGATCTCTCATTCCCGCTATGGTTGGGGTATGCAAGGCTCTACCAATGGCGCATCTCAGTATCTGCACCGTCAATACATAGACGCTATCTTTGGTGAGCAAATCAATGAATTGGGCTATACATTGGTTGATTCCAAGATCGACAACATCCCCTATATTTCCAATAGCCCTGTGATGTATTGGGTTACCTATGAAACAAATCTGATTGGTGATCCGGCAATGATGATTTGGTCTGACACACCCCAAACTATCACAGCCAATCTACCTTCTGTGTGGACGGTGGGAGTAAATAACTATCAAATTCAAACTAATGCTCCCAATGCCGAGATTCGGATTCTAAGCGGTACCGAAATCGTCTATGAAGGTTCTGCCAATGCCAATGGCTTGATCGATATTCATCTGCTCCAGTCCTTTACCCCTGGGGACTACATGATGTATATCAACGCCAGAAACTTCTTTGGCTACCAAACTCAATTTTCCGTGGAAGTCTCACAAATGCCCTACATCGTTTGTACCTCCATCCAAGCTGTAGATACTGACGGATTGATCCAAGCAGGGGAAAGCATTTCGCTCAGCTTTAACCTCCAAAACGTAGGTACAATAAACCAGACCCAAGGTGGGACGCTTACGCTATCAAGTTCATCCCAACACATTAGTATTGCCCAAAATACCTATAGTTTCAATGCCGTCAACGCTGGAGCTACTCTTGAAGTAGCGAGTGCTTTTGTAATCAACATCAATAGTAACTTTATCGACCAAGCGACTGTGCCCCTTGTGATTACAGCTTCTTTTGGCAGCTATACCACTACATCAAATACCATGCTCACGCTTTCTGCTCCTGCCCTTAGTATAGGCTCTTACCAAATTCACAATAGCTCCAATATCATCCTGCCAGGGCATACACCTCAGATCAGCTTTAACGTACAAAATACCGGTTCTGGCTATGCCTACTCTCCGCTCTTGATTCTGATGCCGGATGATCCCAATATCACGATCAATACCTATGAACTGGAGCTTTCTCAAATTGCCCCCGGTGCTACACTAAACGTGCCTCTTGCCTTTAGCGTAAGTATAGGAGCGGGAGCGCAGATCGGTTCTGATGTAAACATTGGCTATTATATTACTGGCGAAAACGGCAGTGGTAGCGAAGGAAGCTTTTCATTCCATATCGGACACATCGTGTATAGCTTTGAAAACGATCTGCAAAACTGGACTACTGAAGCTCCAAATGCCCAATTCACTAACCAATGGCATCGCAATAATGGTAGAAACTATACCAATAATGGTTCTTTCTCCGTGAAGTTTGGTGGCACTGGCACGGGTCAATATGCCAATAGTGCCTATGGTGCTCTGATCAGTCCGGAAATCACTCTCAGCACCAATGCTATGCTCAAGTTTTATCACTGGATGAGTGCCGAAACTCATGCTACGAGCACAGGTATGGCTTGGGATGGAGGTTTGGTTCAAATCCAAGTTGCAGGTGGTGCTTGGCAACAGATTAGCCCCAATGGTGGCTATCCCTATCGGATTTATAGTAATCCAGCCTCTCCCTTTACAGCCAATACTTGGGTCTATTCTGGGAATCATTCATGGCAGGAAGCCATTTTTGATCTCAGCGCCTATACTGGCGTAGTCAAGTTCAGATTCCTCTTTGGCTCTGATAGTAATACAACCGGCGAAGGCTGGTACATTGACGATATTCGTGTAGAAGGAGATATTGTCGATGCTGATAATCAAGTATATATCCCACAAAGCCTTAGCCTCTCAAACTATCCCAATCCCTTCAATCCCACTACCACCATCTCCTTTAGTATCCCCTCAAAGCAGATAGGAAGTCTGGATATTTATAACCTCAAAGGACAAAGAGTCAAGAGCTTACTTGGTAAATCTGAGCTACAAGCAGGAACTCATCACATCACATGGGACGGAAAAGATGAGACAGGAAAGAGCCTTGCCTCTGGTGTTTACTTTTATAGGCTTACTACTCCATCTGGTACCCTCACTCAAAAGATGCTCATGGTCAAATAGGACATGTCAAAGAAAGACAAGATATTAGTGCTAACCGGAGCCGGTATCAGTGCCGACTCCGGATTGGCAACCTTTAGGGATAGTGGAGGGCTTTGGGAAAATCATGCCATAGAGGATGTTGCCACTCCCGAAGCCTTTGCCAAAGACCCGGTGTTAGTCTGGACTTTTTACAAGCAGCGCTACCAGCAAGCCCTTAGCTCGGAGCCCAATCAAGCTCATATTGCCTTGGCAAAATTTGAAGAACATGCTGGCAATAGATTTCATGTAATTACCCAAAACGTGGATGGTTTGCACAAGAAAGCAGGTAATCATTGCCTATATGAGATGCATGGCTCGCTTTTTAGGAGCTATTGTACTGGTTGTGGTACAAAGTATCCCATGTCTGAACTGGAATTTGCAGACCATCTGCCACACTGCCCAAAGTGTGATATGCTCATCAGACCGGATATCGTATGGTTTGGAGAGATTCCCTATTTCCTCTATGAGATCGAAAATCTGCTCAAGAAATGTGATGTCTTTATAATCGTAGGCACCAGTGGTTCGGTCTATCCTGCCGCAGGCTTTGCTATGACAGCAAAGTACTTTGGTGCCAAGACAATAGCGGTCAATCTCGATCCCCCAGACAATCGTACCTTCTTGGACGAGTTTTACCAAGGTAAGGCATCGGAGATACTTCCTTCGCTCTTGGATAGTTTGGTATAAAGAGGTAGTAAGCACAGATTGTGATTGACATTATCACATTGCCTACCAAGATGCTCCTCTATGAGAGATAGCACTGTTCAAAAAGCAAATAAAGCCATAAATCTAAAGAAAAACATCTTACTCAGTAGCAGCTTTAGGCTTGTAATCATGTTTTTTGGCGTGATTACAGGCTGGATTTCCACCCGCTATTTGGGTGTTGAAATCAAGGGTCAATACAGCTATCTCATCACTTCTGCTACATTTATCACCATGATCTTGGGACTGGGTCTATACCAAAGCTATCCCTATATTTTACGTAAGGAACCAGAGCGGATCGGCAATATTTTGCAATGGTCATTGTTTATGTATGTCTCTGAGCTGCTTTTGTTTACAAGCTTGGGATATTATTTCTTGGAATTTTGGAGCATCCAAAGCGGGATCAATCTGCAAATGGTGTTGATCTTTGCCTTTGCAATCTACATTGCTTCTTCAAAGTTTTCCATGCAAATGCAACAGATCTATATTGGGCAGGATAGGGTGTTTACCAATTCCATTGTGCAGCTATTGCGAACCCTGCTCGTCCTTTCTGCCGTTCTCATTGCCTACTTTGGCAAAATAGACAATGATAAACTAAGCTATCTGATTATCTCTATCGCAATTGCGGATGTGATTTGCGTCTTAATCTATGTCTTTGGGCAAAACTGGTTACACCTCTTTAGGAGATTTGATTTTGGATTTATCGTCCGAACCTATGGCTTGGGAATCAAGGTTTTTTTGTCCTCGCTCTTTATTCTGCTCTTGATCCGTAGCGATATCTTCTTGATCAAGAAGTTTTTGAACTTCAAAGACGTAGGGATCTATGCTATTTCTGCCAATATAGTTGATATGCTTCAGCTTCTATCAAACATCGTGGGTGGGCTTCTACTGGTAAAACTATCCGATCACAAAAATCATGCAGAAAGTTGGTATCTGATGAAAAAGGTATTGATGAGCTTTACCATCCTCTTGGGTCTGATTAATATTGGTTTTGTTATTGCGGGCAAACCCCTTATGGCAATCTTGTATGGAAATGACTTCATCCCCTCTTACTATGTCTATCTATGGCTTATCCCCGCCAGTTTTGGTCTTTCCTTTGGTTCGCTTTTCAATACTTATCTTTGGAGTAAGGGTTTTCCTATCGTCAGTATTCTACTTCCTATGGGTGCTTTGGTTTTGAACGTTGTTATCAACATCATTCTCATCCCGATCATGGGGATCACGGGAGCCGCTTTATCTACCAGCATAGCATATATCCTTTGGTTTGTGTCAATCGTAGTCTTCGAACACTATCATAGCGGTGGCAAACTGATAGCAGCTATCATCCCCAAACCCAATGATTGGCGCGATTTTATCAGCTCAGAATACACTCAATTACGTAATCGTTTCAGGGGGGCAATACGGTAGCAATACGGTCATTCACCGTATTGCTACCGTATTGCTACCGTATTGCTAGGGAGGAAGGTGTTTATGAGGAAAAACGCAGATATCAGTGTATCATATTGTAAGTAAATGTTTTAAGTCATGTTTTAATTTGCCTTCGTGGCTTTTATATGAGAAGCATATTAGAGACACAAGAACTATGTATTCTACGGATCGCAAAAATCACATTCCTATGCCATAAATCTCAATCAACTTGCATAGCCAAGAGAATCCCCCAAAAGAAGTAGAAACATAGATTACCGTATTTACCATGAATATATAGAGCTTCCGCCATCTGCTATGAGCTAATAATAGCAGATCACAGGTAATACTATGTTTCTTTACACCAGTTATTTGCCTATCATGTGTTAAAGTTATTGTGCATCAGGTGGAGGGGAGCTTTGAGAAATGAACACTATTGACACAATGCCTTATGATATGAAATTGGGCTAAACCTAAACAATAGAGTGGCAATGCGTAAAGCGCTTGTTAATAAGCATTGTAGTGGAGTATGATCTGTTTCTGAGCAATTCAAAACTTCCTAAGGGAGAGGAGTCCCATCGAGACCACAATTCAGATAACTTCTGCCACATTCAAAAACCTTTTCATGTAAATTATGAAGTTTAAACTGATCAATAATAGTTCTTGACACATATCCACCCAATGAAATACTATCTTAGCTTGATGACTGCCTGTTTTTTTTTTTGGAACACCAGATTCATCTGGTCGGTTCACCACTTTTAAGTGGTCTTTTGCTAACTTATTGTGACAGATAAATCTGGCACACCAGACCGTCTGAAGACGGTGTTCCAAGAATGATTCTCAGCCGGATTGAATTCTGGTAAAGGAGGATAAGATGAAACGACACCTGTTTTTAATAGCTTTGATCTTAATGCTAAAAGCTATGTGGACGATACCGCTATTCGCGACAAATAATATGGATATTATTGCAGAGTTTCAAGGGGAGCACCATGAATCATTATTTGGATCTCATATAGTATCCTTGGATTATAACCATGATGGATATACAGATATGATCGTTCTTGCTGGTGCCTTTGGTTTTCATCCGGGGGTGAGCAGTAGCAGAGGGAAGGTTTATATCTATTATGGTGGGCATACATTTAGCTCTAATACTGTCCCTTCTGTTACTCTCGATTATGGAGTTGAGAGTAATAGGTGTATATTGAGTATTGAAAATGTGGGAGATGTAAACGGAGACGGTTTTGAAGATTTGTGTATTGTAACAGCTATACGTAATGTTTCAGAATCAAATATGGCTCAGTTTTATTGGGGAGGGACAGATAGTTTGGAAACCCCCGATGTTATGATGCCAATAGCTGACAGCCAGCACTATGCAGTTAGCAAGTTGGGAGATCTGGATGGTGATGGATTTGACGATGTTGGTCTGGTATATACCACTCCAGCACCATACGTTACAAAGTTTGTAATCATCTGGGGTGGGAGCTTGATGGAGCAAGTAGTCTTTGAACAGCCTTTCAACAATGCCCTACGTGCTATCTGCGGGATAGGTGATATCAATGCAGACGGATACAAAGACTTTACCCTGGGACTTACGAATCCGGATCCATACACCGGTTATCACATGATTCGGATCTATTATGGCAATCCAAGTTTCAATTTTACTCCCGGATGGTTAGGGGATGTAGAGGCAAGTGGACTAAAGTATGGGGATCTAAATGGAGATGGTTTTGATGATGTGATTGGCACAAAAATAAATGAAAGGAGCTTTTCTGTGTGGATGGGAAGGGCACAGATGAATGGTACCTCCGATCTGATTATCACAAGATATGTTGATAGTTTTGGGAGTTGTGTAAGCACCGGAGATTTCAATGCTGATGGCTTTTGTGATGTGGCAGTTTCAGCCCCTTGGGATGATGATGGTCCTTCTCAAAACTTTCCCGGCTATATCTGGGTTTATGGTGGAAATGCCCAATTGGCAGATACCACAGTGGAGCTTGAAGATGAGCATACACCCCCAATATCCGAAATGCTGACTGTAAATATCAGTCCCAATCCGGTACGAAATCCTCAAGGATCTGTAAGAGTAAGGGCACTGATCAAAGACCATGCAACATCCAAGGATGCAAAAATCTCAATCTACAATATCAAGGGACAGCTTGTGCACAGTGCCAATGTTCCGCTTACCGCTTCAGCAATGGTACATGATTTTTACCTCACACAGAGCCCCAACGGGTTATACCTCTGCAAAGTGACCGTAGGAAAAATCAGCAGTACCAAAAAAATACAAGTACTAAAATAGGAGATGCTTTAACAAAGTATTTCTTTTATTGATCCAAGTTAAAGGCACTAAGATGATTTGAAATTCGATTTGGTAGTCCTATAACAATCGGACTCAGTTTTGATTTTCTACTTGATAGAGCAGATTTATAATCCGTTCGATTCAATTGCATTCTATGACACCCAAGCGAATTCACTTGACAATAGAGGGCAGTGTAAAAAGCTTGATTTTCACGTAATTTAGTGTGTTAAATGATAGTAATATAAGGAAATGAGGCACAGATGAAAGTATATGACATGAAGAAGATACGCAATCTTTTGCTGATGGGTGCCAGTGGAGCGGGTAAGACAACTTTTGCCGAACAGATGTTTTATCTCACCAAAGCCACAACCAGAGTTGGTAAAGTGGACGAAGGCAATACCGTGATGGATTTCGATGCTGAGGAAGCAGATCGTAAGATGAGCTTGGGACTCAGTATGGGCTTCGTAAATCACAATGATCATCGCATCAACGTACTCGATGCCCCTGGGTATCCAGATTTTATCGGTGATGCAATTGTAGCAATTCCCGCTGTGGAAAATGTGATCTTGGTTGCCAATGCGACTGGTGGTTTTGAAGTTGGGCTCGAGCTTGGTTTTGAGCAAGTAGAAGGTAAAAAGAAGGGCAAGATCGTCCTTGTAAATCGTATGGACAATGAGCATGCGGATTATGATAAGACTTTGGAAGCCATTCATGAAAACATAGACATCAATCCCGTAAAGATTCACATCCCGATTGGCAAAGAGGGTGCTTTTGAAGGTGTAGTCGATGTGATCCGTCAAAAGGCGATCCGTCCTTCTGGAGAATCTGATGTACCTGCCGATATGGCAGATATCGTAGAAGATGCCAGACTGCATTTGATGGAAGCTGTAGCCGAGACAGATGAGGATTTACTCAATGAATTTTTGGAAAACATGGAGCTACCTCAGGACAAACTGATTGCCGGACTCCGCAAAGCTATTGCCACTGGTGATGTAATTCCTGCCTTTGCCTGTTCGTCAAATACTGGAGTAGGCATCTTGGCATTTCTCGATGCCGTGATCGCATATTTACCTTCTCCCGAAGATACAAATCAAATAGAAGTATTGGATAATGAGCAAGCCAAGACCATTACTGCTGCTGCCAATGGAGACCTTTTGGGCTATACTTTCAAGCTCTATGCAGATCCCAATATGGGAGATTTTACCTATATCAGGATTCTCTCGGGAACCCTCAAAACCGGTACTGAATTTTATATCCCCGAAAAGGATGCCAAAGACAAAGCCGGAAACATGTACTTTCTCTTGGGAAAAAACCGTCACGATACCAATGAACTCAAAGCTGGAGAGATCGGCGCTTTGGTAAAGCTCAAAAATTCCAAGGTGATGAATACAATGGTAGCGCTCAATTCCAAGCTTGCTCTGCCACCTGTACAAATGCCCAGCCATACCTATTGGCAGATGATCCGTGCCGCAAATCAATCCGATGAAGACAAGATCGGTAATGCTTTGCAAAGAATCATCGCAGAAGATTCCACTATTTCTGCAGAGCTCAATCAGGAAACTCATGAAAACGTGATCTCCGGAATGGGTGAACAGCAATTGGCTTTGGTACTCAAAAAGCTCAAAAACCGTTATAAAGTAGAAGCTCTGATGAAAGAACCGCGCATTCCCTACAAGGAAACCATCATGGGTTCTGCAGAGTCCCAATACAAGCACAAAAAGCAATCTGGTGGACGTGGTCAATATGGTGAAGTTTATTTCCGCATCAAGCCTCTTGAGAGAGGAGAAGGGTTCAAATTTATCAATGCCATCGTAGGTGGAGTGATCCCATCAAACTTTATTCCCGCTATTGAAAAGGGTCTCTTGGAATCCTTGGAAAAAGGTATCGTTGCCGGTTATCAAGTCGTCGATATCAGCGTGGAAGTATATTATGGATCATATCATGATGTGGATTCTTCCGAAATGGCTTTCAAGATAGCCTCTTCCATGGCACTCAAAGAAGGTTTCCAAAAATCCAAGCCAATTCTCTTGGAACCCATCCACGAGCTCACTATCATAGTTCCTTCGGAGTATATGGGAGATGTGATGGGTGATATCTCTACACGTAGAGGAAGAATTATGGGTATGGAACAACGCGGCAAAAAGCAATATCTCAATGCGCAGATGCCAGTAGCAGAGATGTTTAACTATTTCCCTGCGCTCAAATCCTTTACCCAAGGCAGAGGCAGATTCCTCCAGAAATTCTCTCACTATGAGAAGGTTCCGGACGAAATAGCCCAAAAAGTAATCGCCGCCTACCAAGATCAGGATCAGGCTTGATCTGTCCTTAGTAAATGATAATTAAACAAGATAGTGGAGGCGACGTTGATGTCGCCTCTTTTCTTTCTTGACATATTCAGCCTATTGGCATTTTGATGATAACAGAAGAAAATTACGAAAATAGAGGTAGTGTATGTCCGGACATAATAAGTGGAGCACGATCAAACACAAAAAAGCCGCAACAGATGCCAAACGCGGCAAAATCTATACCCGCTTGGTAAAAGAAATCATCCTCGCCGCCAAAGCCGGAGGCGGAGATACAGAGACCAATCCTCGCTTGCGTACAGCTATTGCCAGCGCCAAAAAAGAAAACATGCCCAGAGATAACATTGAGAGAGCCGTCAAAAGAGGCACAGGCGAAATCGAAGGCGCAGCCTATGAAGAAATCACCTATGAAGGTTATGGTCACAATGGAGTAGGTATCGTAGTGGACTGTACTACGGACAACAAAAACCGCACTGTGGCAGAGCTCAGGCACGTCTTTTCCAAGTATGGTGGAACTTTGGCAGAAAATGGCGCAGTATCTTGGAACTTTGAACAAAAGGGCTATATCACCATTCCCGCAGTTGGTCTCGAAGAAGATGAGTTTATGATGCAAGCTTTGGATGCCGGAGCCGAAGATGTGGAGCTTGGCGGAGATTTCTTTGATATCTATACTTCTCCCACAGAGTTTCATAGTGTATTGGGAAATCTGGAGAAACTGGGCTTTCCCATCGAGAATGCAGAGCTTACCAGAGTGCCCAAAAATACCGTATTGGCAGATGAAGTAGCAGACAAACTGATGAAATTGATAGACTTTTTGGAAGACCTCGACGACGTACAAAAGGTCTATGCCAACTTTGTATTCTCTGATGAAGTAATGGCTCGGCTTAGTCAAGACTAAAGTGATCATAATCGGCATCGATCCCGGATCAAGATTCTGTGGTTATGGACTTTTACAGTTTGAGGGGCGAGTTGTCTTGGCTGCTGGTTGTGATGTGATCAGATTGGTTGATAAGCTACCCTTGGCAGAAAGACTGGTTCATCTTTATGACCGCCTCATGGAACTATGCGTACAATACAAGCCGGATTACGCTGCCGTGGAATCGATGTTTTTTCACAAACATATCAAGAGCGTCTTCACCCTTGGCAATGCTAGGGGTGTAGTGCTTTTGGCTCTTGCCAAGCAGGGGATACCGATTTTTGAGTATTCTCCGCGTGAAGTAAAAAAAGCTGTCACCGGAAATGGCTCTGCTACCAAACAACAGGTTCGCTATATGATAGACAAGCAGTACAAATTATCCGATACTTTTCCCAGCGACGATGCTACTGATGCCTTGGCAATTGCTTCCTGCCATTTTCATAAGATCAGGTTTACGATATGATACATCATGTTTCAGGCATTCTTTGCGAAAAAACACCGGTAATGGCGGTTGTAGAAGCGATGGGCATAGGCTTTGAAATCCGTATTCCGCTGAGTACTTATGAGGTATTGCCCGAGGTGGGGAAACCATGTAAGATGTTATGTTCCCTACAGATCAGTCAAGATGATGTCAAGCTTTATGGATTTGGTTCTGCTTCTGAGCGGGAGCTCTTTATAATGCTCCTGTCTGTAAGCGGTATTGGTCCCAAGATCGCTCTTTCGGTATTATCCTCGATGCCCATTCCAAATTTTGTAAAAGCCATTCAAAGAGGGGATGAGATCATCATCGCCAAAGTCCCTGGGCTTGGAAAAAAGACTGCCTTGCGTTTGATCATGGAGCTCAAAGACTCGATCGTAAAATTGCTTGACCATATCGATAATGTGGATTATACTATTGGTGATAAAGGTTCAGATGAGATAGAATCTGCACTGGTATCTTTGGGTTTCAATATCAAAGAGATCCGCAGAGAACTAAGTCTCTTGACCGAGGAACAGTGGTCGAGTGCTCCCGAAATGATTATAAAAGAAACCATAAAAAGGTTGTATCAGAAAAGATAGGAAGATGGACGTAAGACAAGAGGCATATCAAACCGTTTTGAAGATATTAAAAGACAAAGAGTTTTCCGATACTTTGCTCCATCAACGGGCAAAAAAACTAAAGAGTTCATCCGAGAGTGTCTCCTTCTTCTATCACTTGGTCAAGGGCATTATCAAATATCGTTTGAAACTGGATTTTATCCTCGGAGCATATACCGAGCCCAAAAAGTATGCAGCTACCGATCTCAAGATTAAGGTATTGCTCTATATCGGTTTGTACCAGCTAATTTTTGCCGATTCGATACCTCCGCATGCTGCGGTTAATGAAACAGTGGGACTGGCAAAAAAACTCTTTAGCGATGGTATTGCTGATTTTGTCAATGCCGTACTCAGAGCCTACCTGCGAAACCCCAATATCGTTTATCCCAGTGATGTTATTGAGCGTATTTCTGTAGAGCACTCCTATCCTGCAGAGCTTGTCAAACAATGGATTGACCTGTGGGGAGCGGAGGATGCAGAGTATCTTGCCATCTTTTTTAATGAAGTTCCACGCTTGCACATCAGAGCAAATCAAACTGCTACGAGCCCCCAAAAGCTAATCCACTATTTTGAAAAGCGAAAGATCACCGTAGTGCAATGTCTTGCATCCAGAATGATGCTTACTTCCAATCAGGGTGATGAGTTATTGGAGGATGTAGCCTTTTCAGAGGGCTACTTCTCTGTACAAGATACTTCTGCTGCTTTGATAGTGGAGCTCTTGGACCCCCAAGAAGAGGATAATGTCCTAGATTTGTTTGCTGCCCCCGGAGGAAAGTGTACCTACATTGCAGAAAAGATGCAAAACACCGGAGAAGTAGTCGCTGTGGACAAGATTCCCGCAAAGATGAAACTGCTCAAGCAGGCAGCAGATAGGCTACAGCTTTACAATATCAAACAAATTGTTGCCGACGCATTTTCCTATGGTCCTGTTGCACCTGCCTATGATAGAGTTTTGGTAGATGTCCCCTGTTCGGGGTGGGGCGTCTTTGGCAGAAAATCAGATTTGCGTTGGCAAGAACATCAAAACATCGATGAACTGGTCAAAATCCAAGAAAAAGCCCTGTCCTATGCCGCCAATTTTGTAAAACCTGATGGATTTTTGGTCTATTCCACATGTACGATGAATCCCAATGAAAACGAAAAGCAAATCGAAAAGTTCTTAGCTCAGAACCCAAGATTCACTTTGGTTCCAGCAGAACAATTTGTCCCCCGCGACCATACAGAAAACGGCTATCTAAAAACAGTGCCTTTCAAGCATCACATGGATGGTGCCTTTGCAGCAAAACTTAAGAGGCAAAAGTAAGATGCCTAAAAAGAAAAAAAACACCAAGTTTCAGACCTTCATCTATTATAGCGGGATTGGATTGGGAATTGTCTTGCTTTCTGCTTTCGTGTCCAGCCAATTGATTTACCCATTGATCTTGGGTAGACCCAAGAACGTCGAAACACCAAACTTAAGTGGCATGAACTTTGCCTCTGCCAAACGTTTACTGAACACCACAAAGCTACATATCGTGGTGCGAGATTCGGTATGGTCTGATGACTTTAAAGCCGAAACAGTAGTGGAGCAAAAACCCGAAGCTGGAACCATGCTAAAACCAGATGGAACAGTCTATGTGGTTCTCAGCAAAGGCTCTCGGGACATTATTCTTCCTTCTGTCTTGGGGCTCAGCTATCAGCAAGCGATCGCGCAGTTACGAAACCTCGGTTTACGAGCAGTCGTCATTGATTCCCTGTATAGTGATGGCTATGTGGCAAATTCAGTATTACGCACCAGCCCCTCACCGGGCATGAAAATCATGAAAACTGCAACCGTAAAACTGATTTTGAGTAAGGGCGCAGACCCTATGGCAGACCAAGTTCCAGAAGATAATACTTTTTATCCTTATTAGGGAGGACCCATGAAACGTTTTCTTTGTCTTTCTATCCTACTTATCAGCCTCAGTATTGCCTATGCCCAAGAGGGTGCGAGCTACAAGGGCATCAAAAGAGTAATGGAAAAGAACTATGACGTAATCCAAAAATATGGCAGAAACATCCTCATGCTCAAAACTCGCGCAGTAGGCATTTACGACTCCGAGGGTTTGATCATTGAAAAGACCTTGTACAAAGGAAACATGACCTTCTTGGGAAGGGAATTTAAAAATTATAATGCCGATCAGGAAGAGATCATCAAGCAAAATTATATGAATCTTCTCTCCTATCGTAGCATGAAGACCAAGGCAAATGATTCTGGAGAATATACAGAGATTGAGTATGACTCCAAGGGTAAGCTGCTCACCAAGACCAATTTTCGCCTGTTCCCAGCGGATCAATCCATTTGGGAACTAGAGTATGGTCAATTGGGCTGGGTTCAAAGATATATGAAACTGGATCGGGACACTGTGAAAGTGGTCGGTAAGACTGTGTTCAATTATTACGACGATCCCATTGAGCAAGTGATCTATATTTACAACGATCATAATCTGCTACAGACTACGATCCATAAGAGCCTGAGTGATACCTTGATCCACAAAATTGACTATCGTTATAGCGATAAAGCCAATCTCATCGAAGAAAATCATTCAGATTATACGGACAGTGTTTATCTTACCATTCGCTATTATTATGACGATCAGAGCAGAATGATCCAAAAGAGTGAATTCCTCTGGGATCAACGCTTTGGAGATATCCCAAAACTGAAAAAGCAATCTGATTATTCATATCTCTGATGAACGTGCTCATCAAGAGCAAGCAAACTCTTTCGGCAGATTTTTTACGATATTGGGTTGAATTGCCAAAAAGAGACATGATGCTATTTTGCTATCTCTTGGAATCCCTCGAAGGTTTGGGATACCATAGTAATCATAATCTTCCCCAAGAGTTTTTGGATATTGATGTACCCTTTGGATTACAAGCCGATTTTGAGGCTTTTGTGAGTATTGCAAAGTCCTTGGAAAATGTTTAGGCATACCCTCAACGATCCCCGATTTATTGCTCTGCTCCAAAATGCCAAAACCCAATCCAATACTGCAATTAGAAGATTTCACTCGGGCAAGCTTAAGCTATACCTCTTGGGGAGCAATGCCCTCCAAACAAAACTTTAACTTGCCAAAAAGAGGCATAGCCAAATCCTTGCGTAAAATGCTAAGGAGACCACCATGTTTGATAAAGAAAAAGGCCAACACACCTGCCATACAAACCCCGAAACTGGTGAAATGGAATGCGGTTGTGAAACCGATGAACAAAGCCTCAACACAATTACTCTGGAAATGGAAGACGGAACAGAAAAAGAATTCGTCGTCATTGATACTTTGGAATATGAAGGTAAGTCTTATGTAGCCTTATGTGAAGGTGATAGCGCTGAATATGACATTCTTAGTTTTGATGAGAGTGAAGAGGGTTTGGAGCTTTCCTATATCGAAGATGATAAGGAATATGCTGCTGTAGCACAAGCTTTTGATGAGCTGTGGGCAGAAGAAGAAGACGAAGAAGTAGAAGAAGAAGAAAGTAAATAGCTTAGGATAATACATATCATGAAGACTATACTCCCGGTGGGTATGGTCTTTTTTTGCAAGAAAGCTTGATTTTTGGTACAATTATTGTATCTAGAATTATGTAAAAAATGCCATGATTTACTATGCTTGGTATGTCGAAGTCTATTCGGCAGAGCTGGCTTTGGTGTTTGGGGAGCATCCTACCGATGCCCTGGCAATGGATATTGCCAGCTCAAATCAGACGTGGCAATGATGCGCTGGAGATCTTATGAAAAAGCTCATGTTATTGACGATTATGCTCTTGCCCCTGCTAATCTGGGGCGCTTATTTGGACAATGTTCCTACGACGGTAGTTGAACCGGATGGGAGGGTCTTAAATCTCTTGGCTAGTGGAGATGAATATGCCAATCGTCTTCATGATGATGATGGCTTTACTATTATCCAAAGTAGGGTGGACGGGTTTTACTATTATGCCACAGTCGAAAATGGAGAGCCTGTACCGAGCAACTATCGCGTTTTGTCTGCCAATCCTCAAAGCCTTGGGATACAGCGGGGAATAATGATATCTCCGCAAGCATATCAAGCCAAAAAAGACTTTATGCAGAGCAAAGATACCCGCTCCAATCGAGCTCCCAGCTCTGGAACTGTAAACAACCTAAACGTCTTCATCCGTTTTAGTGATCAGACAGAATTTGAATTGCCCCGCTCTGTCTATGACGCCAAGTTTAACTATGTAGGTGAAGGCGCTTATTCTCTGAGGGACTACTTTCAGAGAGTGAGTTATGGAGCTTTAGACTATGTAACGCATCACTATCCGGAATGTGCTATGGAAACCTCACTTTCATACCAAGACCCTTATCCTCGCAGTTACTATATGCCATACAATGCCATTACCAATCCCAATGGATATGTAGATAGCGGGGATCGTGCCTACCGTGAGCAAGGTATGCTGGCAAATGCCATTGCAGCGATTGCCTCACAGGTGCCTAGCAGTCTCAATATCGATGCGGATAACGATGGGTATGTAGATAATGTATGTTTTGTGGTACGAGGTCCTCACACAGCTTGGGCAGATTTGTTATGGGCTCATCGCTGGGTTCTTTATTATCAAGATGCATTTATCAATGGAAAGCAGGTATGGGATTATACTTTTCAGCCCGAAAATCACAATGAAGTAAGGGTCTTGTGCCATGAAATGTTTCATTCTGTAGGCGCTCCTGATCTTTATCATTATGGTTTTGATGGAATTACACCTGTGGGGTGTTGGGATATCATGGAGAGCGGTTGGGGGCACATGGGTGCTCACATGAAATATAAGTATGGACAGTGGATTAGTAATATTCCTGTCCTTCAGACCTCTGGATACTATACATTAAATCCGCTTACTTCTGCTCAAGACAACGTCTACCGCATCAATGCCAACGGTGTTAACAACGAATACTTTATCCTCGAATACCGTAAACGTGGATCGGATGCCTATGAGCAATTCCTTCCCGGTTCGGGATTGTTGATTTATCGGATCAGACCCACTCTCGATGGAAATGCGGATGGTCCTCCAGATGAAGTTTACATCTATCGCCCCAATGGCAACAGCAGCAGCAATGGCAGAATTTATGAAGCCGCTTACAATGCCCAATGCCATAGGACGGATTTTAACAATTGGACAAATCCCAATTGTTTCCTCTCCAATGGCAACTTGGCAGGTATCAATATCAGCGACATCAGTCTTGCTGGAGATACGATATCATTTTTCTATGAAAATAATGCAAACCTTGTAGCGCCTCAGATCCAGATTCAAGTTCCCAGCTCTGGATCGGTAATTCCTCGTGGCAATATCACTTTTGCTGCCAATGTATCACATCCCAACGAAGCTCTTGCTCTTGTCCAGTTTAAAGTAGATGGAGAGGTAGTTGGCTCGGACGAAAGCAGCCCCTATACCTTTGTTTGGGATGCCTCCGCAGCAAGCTTGGGTTGGCATCAATTGGTAGTTGAAGCCAGCACAATAAGTGGCAGAACTACCAGTGCCTCAGCAGATTTTCGCTTGATCCAGCCAATGGATTTGAATTGGTTTGGTTGGGTCACATCCGAGCCTGAATTGATTGAATTTGGCAGAGGAGTAATCCCCATCCAAGTAGCCGTCGATCTGAATTTGGGGACTACGCCCTATTACGTAAGAAAAATTGCCTTTAGGATAGAAGATAATCCTTGGGGAAATCCCAGTACTCCGGGTTTGGTATCTGCAAAGATCAATCGCTTTAGTCAAGGCTCGATTACCGATCAGACCCTACTCAACATCGGGGAAATCTATGCCTCTACAGGAATCCGTTATGAGCATAATGTATCAGATAATACACTACTTAGCGGAAACGTTGCGGTGATTTTGGATTTGTATGAGTATCAGAATATGGCATTTGATGCATTGGGTATTAATGGTCATTCATGGCTTACAGAACCAGGGAGACCTTGGACCGATGCATTGGCAAGAGGGGTTGTGGGAGCAGCGATGATCGAATTGGAACTTCAGGCTAGCGGTTCTGAAGAAACTGAAAATCTCGTTATCAGCCCGCTGACAAAGATGACTGCCTATCCCAACCCATTTAACCCTCAAATCAATATCAAGTTTTATCTTGCCAAGTCCGAAGCCGTGAAGCTTGCTATTTTCAATCTCAAGGGTCAGTTAGTAAAAGAATTGATCGATGGTCAAATCTCAGCTGGTATCATAGAGCGGAGCTGGGATGGCTCTGATATTATTGGAAAACCTTGTTCATCAGGTATTTACTTTATCAGATTGAGCAATGGCACAAAGACCTTGCAGACCAAAAAGATCGTTTTGAGAAAATAAGCCCAATGAAATCTCTCCAATATGAGCTTAGTATTGTAAATCCATGATAAGGGGTAGTTAACTGGTGCAAAAGACCAGTTATCTACTAGTTGTCCACCATAGATAAGGGCACCCTCAGATAAGAGGGTGCCCAAATTGCTTTTAGTCTATTACAGCTTACAAATCATCTGCGGTCATTGTGTCCAGTTTTTGGTAGAATTCGGTTAAATCATAGACGAGTGTTCTTTTTACTTCATCAAAGAGAGCCCTTACCTCATTTTGCTTATCATACTCGACGGCATACCTCACGGCAAATTCAGCAAAGTAGTAATTATCCGAAAACTGCAGCATTCCCTTTTTAATATATGTCATGGCGACTTGAGGGTACTCATCCAAGAGGTAAGCCAAGATAAAGCTAAAATAGATTTTCCAGCCATCACGATGCGGGTAAATCTCTTTTTGCACAAAGGCATCCAGTTTATCCCATTGATTGGTACCAGCGTAATAGCGCACGTAAAAATCGGTTAGTTTGAGCTCTGAATCGATAAACGCTTTGGCATTGTCGATTAGAGGCAGAGCTTTATCAAATTGCTTGAGATCGGCATACTTTGTAGCAGCACGAACAAAACCGGAACCATAATTCATTACTAGACGTTGCATATTGCTGTCTTTATAAACGCTGTCATCGCCGATGGAGCGATATTTGTAGATTTTGGTGACGTTTTGGATGGTACGATCAAGATCCACTTGATCGCTTCCCTTGGTGTGAACAACTCTGGAGACCATACCTTCATTGCTGAGGTAGTCGTCAAAACCTACATAATTTTCACAGGTGACGGCAAAGTAGATGGGTCGCTTGCCAAAGTTTTCTTTGATGATTTGGATCACGGCATAATCTGCAATGCGATAGAAGTTCTCGGACTTTCTCCATGCAGGCGTCTGTTCGTAGGAGAGGCTAAAAGACATCTCCGGAACGTTATTGCTGGCATTGAATGAGACATTCATCGGTCCTTGGAAGATGCTAAGCCTATCGATATCGTCATCAGACCAATTGAAGATTATTCCTTCTCGATCTCTGAGCTGTTTGATGTACCAGGGAGTATTCAATAACGAGAGATTTGCCACCGATACATCTTTGCGGATGCCTTTGAGAGTGCTATTCTTAAAATCCATCGCCATGGCTATGGCAGCCTTACTTTCTTCTGTAGGGAAGATATTTCTGGCTGGGTGGATGTGTTCGGAGGCATGAGGATCATGCACTGCCTGAGCATACCAAAGCGGGAAGGTATCATTGTCTCCGTTGGTAAAGATGATAGCGTTTTCTTCAAGTGAGTTGAGAAAGTTTAAGCCATAATCGAGCGCTATGAATTCTTGGGATCGATCATGAACCTTGTATTGGGACATGAAATTGCCAACAGGTAATATGGCGAGAAGAGCCATGAATCCAAATCTGAGGGCTTTACGCCGGAATCTGGAAATGACCGCCATCGCTCCGATACCCAGCCAGATAGCCCACATATTGTATACCACGACAAAGAAATAATCTCTATCTCTTACCTCAGCGTCTGATAAGTTCATTACAAAGACCATAACGACAGAGGTAAAGATAAACACGGAAAGGAAATAGGCAAAGCTATGCCGATTGCGTTTGTACTGAAAAAAAGCGCCAATCGTACCCAAAATTGCGATGATCAGGTTTGCAATAGTGGCAACAATCTGTGCAGGCATTTTTAAGAAAGCTGCGACAGCGTCCGTATAAAACCATTGCATGCCAAAATAGCGGAGGAAGTGATAGCCCATTTGATCTGCAAAGAAAGATGCTCTGCGCACAAAGAAAGAGGTATTGCCATACTGCTTGCGGAGCACAAAGTCCGAAAACATCTTTAGAGTGCTGGGATGTCCTTCGTTGATAAAGGGTCTTTCTGCGGCTCGGATCATTAGATAGAAATGGGAAGACAAGCCTATCACAACTAAGCCAATAGCCAAAAGCCATACCCTTTTATCTACTATATCACGCAGCTCAAAAAAGAGTATAGCGGATGCGATCGCTGAAAATGCCCATTTATCAAATTCATCTATACCAGCTTTTCCACCGATGGAGCCAAAGATAGTATAGCCGATGATAAGCATAAAGGCATAAGCAATAGACTTGATCCAAAAATTACTGCCCTTGATGCTCTGCATTATGATGGGATACATCACGATAAACAGAACCGATGGGGCAATTTGTAAGGCAGTTTGGTGTACGCAAAAACCCAAGAAAAACAGATAGACTATTAGCAGGAAGAGGTTTTGATGAGAGAAGTCCCGCGATTTTTCTACCCACACCAGTGCCAACCAAAAGATGATATTGACAAAGAACACCAATCCCGAATAGACTTCAGCTTCGATAGCGTTCATCCAAAAGGTAAAAGAAAATGCAGTAAAAAAGGCAGCCATTACGCCCCCAAAAATGACTTCAGTTTTACTTACCTTCATCATGCTTACCAATTTTACCGTAATCAGATAGGTAAACATAACTGCGAATGCGGAAGTGAGCCCTGATATAAAGGCAGCGATAACTGCATGCGAAAAGAGCCCGCCAAACAGAGCGACCACAGCTCTGCCAAACACGATATAAAAAGGATTTCCTGGGGGGTGAGGCACACCTAAAATACTGATGCATGTAGCATACTCCCCAGAATCCCAAAAGGACATCGTTCTGGCTTGGGTAAGCATATAAACAATCAAAGTAAGAGCAAAGACGATAAATGCCGTGATCCGATTTATGTTTTCCGGCACTATCACCTGGGGTCTAATATCATCAGTAGGGGTAAAGAGTTTTTTTGGTGGTATCTGATATGTCTTGCTCGGATCGTTGTCCTTGGCTTTGTTAGCCTTGGCGCGGATCGCTTCTAAGGTATGTCTGTCTTTTGCAGCCATTATATCTCCGTATCTCGTATTTTTTTAGTCTTTCATGCCAGTTTTTGCACTGCTGGCGATTATTTGTTTCTGGGCTAAAAAGAAAAGTAGCAGAATCGGCAATATGCTAAAGGTAGATGCTGCCATGAGTAAAGTAGTTTGGGTGGACGCTTCTTGATTAAAATAACTTAGCCCTACTTGTAAAACCCTGAGTGAAGGTCGATTGGTCATCACTAGGGGCCACATAAAGCTATTCCAAGAACCAATGAGTGAAAAGACTGCTGCTGTAGCAATAATGGGTTTGGATAGCGGAAGGATAATCCTCCATAGCATGCCAAAGGTGCTACAGCCATCGATGGAAGCAGCATCAAAGAGCTCTTTGGGCAAGGCTTTAAAATGCTGTCTAAAGAGGAAGATGGTAAAGATATTTACCCACCAAGGGACGATCAAAGCTTTGTAGGTATCCAACCAATTGAACTTGTCCAAAAGGACATAGGAAGAAATCAGATAAATTGGTTCTGGTACCATAATCATACTGAGGAAGAGCAAAAAAAGGAATTCCTTCCCCTTAAATTCCATCCGTGCAAAAGCATAAGCAGCTAGCATTGAGGTGATCAAAGTACCGAGTAAAGACATAAGCGAAACGAAGAGAGTATTGGCAAAATAGGTACCAAAGGGTACTTTATTGAAGGCTTTAACATAGTTTGACCATTGCAAGCGAGGTACTTTGCGGATTTCCTCGATCTCTGAACTACTTACGGAATGGTACTCACGCTCAATCTTGAGGTTTTTATCCAATACATGTACGATTGAGCTATCGCCTTTGCTCATAACCAAGAGGATGCGTTTCTGTCCTTGGGGAGACTCCCAGACGTGATAGGTTTCTTTGGGGATAAATACGGATTCATGTTTATTAAATTCAGATTGAGACATCAGAGATGTCGCGATCATCCATATAAAGGGGATGATCATAGTGATGCCACATACTGTGAGGACTGTATAAATGAAGGTTTTGCGGAGTGTATCTGCCATGACAACCTCAATAATTCACGTGTTTTTCGAGTTTCTTTTGAGCACCGGTCAAAGCGAGAGTAATGACAAAGAGAACCAATGCAACTGCGCTTGCATAGCCCATTTCCTGAGCATCAAAGCCTTTTTGATAAATGTAATATACGATCAGATTGGTAGTCCCGGAGGGACCACCTTTATCTGTCATTAGATATACCTGGGCAAAAACTTGAAAAGAAACAATGGTAGTCATCATCAAAACGTAGTAAGTCGTTGGGGAAACCAGGGGAATTGTAATCCTAACAAACTGCTTCCACTTCGATGCTCCATCGATTTCGGCAGCTTCATAATATTGTTTGGAGATGTTTTGCAAGCCTGCCAGATAGATAATGGTGTTGTAGCCCAAACCCTTCCAGATGGTCATAATTATGATGGCAAAGAGAGCTTGCGATGGTCCCGCCATCCATTTGGGGACAGTCACGCCAAAGGAAGAAAAGAAAATGTCAAAGATCCCTCTTGCCTCAGATAACCAACCCTGCGAAGCGATGCCTACCCAGCCTAGCATTACATTCATCAGTCCTGTTTGCTCATTGAATATGATCTTCCAGACAATGGAAACAGCCACCAAAGACGTCACAAAAGGCATAAAATAGACGATTCTGAATAAACTCTTGAGTGCCTTGATCTGGTTTAGCATTACAGCAAAAAGCATGGGAAATACTATACTGGCAGGAACCACAAAAATTACTAGCCAGAGAGTGTTTGTAATGGACTGCCAAAACTTTTCGTCCCCAAAGAGAGCTTGGTAGTTTTGAAAGCCGATAAACTCTCCCGTTCCCGTTATAGTCCATTTCACAAAACTGATGAGAAAGGACATAACAATGGGTGTCAACCGGAACGCAAAAAGTAGGAGTAGTGCCGGAAGCAAATATAGGTATGGCGAGACTTTCCACTTTGTTTTCATATCAGTCTATCCTTCATAGTGATATTCGTTTGAGCTATTTCGGTATTGGTTATAGTCAATACCGAGAATCTTACATTTTTTGTACAAGTTTTCTCTGGGAATCCCGGATTGCTTTGCCGCAAGGCTCAGGTTCCCTCCACTTTGATTGAATAGGGCTTGCAAGTATCTCTTTTCAAAGCTTTCTTTGGCATCTTTCCAAGCGATATTTGCATCGATGAAAGCCGATGTGGCAGAATCGGCAATGGGTATGATAGAATCGGGTAAATCGTCTGGCTGCATTACCGAATGTTCTGAAAGGATTACAGCATGCTCAATGGCATTACGTAATTCTCGTACATTTCCCTTCCAACTATAGTTTAGGAGAATCGATAACACAACGGGAGAGATGGACATGGGGGCTTTTTTATACTTGCTGCAAAACTCTCGTACAAAGGCGTTTACCAATAGTTTTATATCATCCTTACGGTCTCGTAGGGGGGTGATGTGGAGGTTTATTACATTGAGACGATAATAAAGGTCTTCACGAAAAGTGCCCTTATCAACGCAGTCTGTCATGCTTTTGTTGGTCGCAGCTATGATACGCACATCTGTATGAAAATCGGAATCACCGCCCACCATCCGAAATGTGCCCGTTTCTAATACTTTTAACAGCTTTACTTGGAAGGCAAGCGAGGTTTCGGTGATTTCATCCAAAAAGAGTGTTCCGCCGTTGGCTTCTTGAAAATAGCCGATCTTATCCCGCCATGCATCAGTAAAAGCACCTTTTTTGTGACCAAAGAGCAAGCTCTCCAAGAGGGTTTCGGTCAAACTTCCGCAGTTTACCGAAACAAATTTCTTCAATTTGCGATGACTATTGCGATGTATCAATTCGGCAAAGACACTCTTACCAACACCTGTTTCTCCGGTTATCAGCACCAAGGTATCTAGCTTGGCAATTTTTTTTACTTTTTGGAGGATGCTTTGGATTGCCGGGCTATTACCAATAATGAGATCGGTTTCGATATCCTTTTGTATCAAATCATTTAGACGTTGGTTCTCTTCGATCAACCACTGCGTTTGCAGCAGTTTTTCCACTTGCAAATTGATCAGATCAAGATTACGAATGGGTTTTACAATAAACTCATGAGCACCCATTTTCATAGCATTGACAGCAGTTTCAATGGATGCCTGCCCGCTTATCGCTATGGCTGAAGTATAGGGATAATTTTGTGCCACTTCTCGTATGAGATCCAAGCCATTCTCAGCATGCAAAACGAGATCTATTATCGCAATGTCAACTCTCATAGATGCCAAAATCTTACGACCCTCATCAAGAGTCGTAGCGGTTTGCACCCAATAGTCCGCTGAAAGCTGAGCTACAAAGATGTCCAGAGTCTCTACGCTATCATCAACGATCAGGATTCTACGTTTTACAGTGTCTTTCATATCCTCTGAATCCGGACTATAAGCGAGGTGGGCTTGGTTTGAGTGTTCAAGACAAGTTCCATTCCCGATGACGCGTTTTTTCTATTGAATAGTTCTTGTAAAGAACAAAATCCCTCAAGGGAGGCTTGAGTAAAATCATAAGTCGGGCATGAGAAGAGCATTTGCACAAAAGCACCGCACCTTTCCCAGAGCTCTATAGTAAGTGTTTGAGACAGATCAAGAGCATGAAAACGGATGTCGTAAATCACTGCTTCCATCAATGTTTGGAGTAGTACAGGTATTATCAAAACCGGACAGGGGTGGTCAAATCCCTTTAGAGTAAAAGAAACGTTTCTCTTGATATCAAGATCGTTTCTTAGCAAGACCAGTGTATTGTTTACCCATTGTGATAGATCGGTCTCAATGGGGGAGAGCATTGTCCCGGAACAAAAGGCAGTATAAGTGCTACCCATGATGTCATCAATATTGCCGGCAGCCTTAAAGAGCTTTTCAATACTTGCTTCATGCGGATACTTCTTCATGAGTTGCTGGGCATAACCCAAAACGAGATTGAGGGGATTGTTCACGTTGTGAATCAACCCCTCAAGGATGTGTTTGAAGAGGAATCTTTCTTCGCGAGGCTGCATTATTTCCGATGCGTTTTCTGGTATTCTGCAAATCCTGTTTTGAAGATGTGCATAGCTTTCTTGAGGTCATCTTCATTGAGGATGTATGCCAATCTCAATTCATCTCTGCCCAAGCCGGCAGTGGCATAAAAGCCCTCAGCAGGAGCTGCCATAATAGTTTCACCATCTACATGATAATCTGTTAGAAGCCAGATGACAAAATCCTCTGCATTCTCAAGAGGTAGTTTAACTACTACGTAAAAGGCACCTTGGGGCTTGGCACAGATTACACCGGGGATTTGTAAAACTTCATTGTAAACGAGGTCTCTGCGTTTTTGATATTCGCTTTGAATTGCCTGAATATATGAATCATCCAAATAGACACAAGCATTGGCAGCGAGTTGATCGATAGTGGGAGGGCAGAGCCGTGCTTGAGCAAACTTTAATACCGCATCCATGAGCACCTTGTTCTTGGATACGATACAGCCGATCCGTGCACCACAAGCACTGTATCTTTTGGAAATACTATCCACCATTATGGCATTATCATTAAAATCCGGAACGTGCATAACGCTGGTATGCGTAGCGCCATCATAGACAAATTCGCGATAAACTTCGTCTGAGATCACATACAGCTGGTGTTTCTTGGCGATCTTGGCGATGCTCATAATCTCTTCCTTGCCATAAACAGCACCGGTGGGATTACCGGGATTACAGAGCATGATGGCTTTGGTGCGGGGAGTGATCAGGGCTTCTATCTTATCTTCTGAAGGTAGCTTGAATCCATCTTCAGCATAAGTTGTTAGAGCGGTGAGCTTGACGCTAGCCATAGTCGCAAAACCATTGTAATTAGTATAAAAAGGCTCTGGTGTAATAATCTCATCACCTTCATTACATACGGCAAGCATGGCAAAAACGATCGCTTCCGAACCTGCGGTGGTAACGATGATTTCGTCTTCGTTGATCTCGATACCATGCTTGGCATAATAGGAAACCAAGCTATGGCGATATACGTCCAAGCCTTGAGATGGACCATAGGCAAGTACTTTTTCATTGAATTCATGATATACTTTCATCATTTCCGCAGGCGTTTCGATATCGGGCTGGCCTATGTTTAAGTGATAGACTTTCAAGCCCATTTTCTTGGCTTGAACCGCATAGGGCATCAGTTTACGGATTGGCGATGCCTGTACTTCGATGGCTCTCTGTGAAATTCGCATGATATGTTCCTCTTTACAAAATTATCTTTGAGACCACTTCTGAATACTAAGCCTAAATAGACAAGGAAAATTTTCCACATTGGCTGCGCTAATTGAGGTGATGAGTGTTTAAGGCGTAGTTCCCAGCCTTAGGATCATTCTGATATTGTCTGTCATCGTCTGCAAATCAAAGGTTTGTCCACCGATCAACCATTGGGTCAGGGTCAAATCCATTGCTCCAATTATTAATAAAGCCAAGGCTCTGGGGTCTAGGTCTTTCATGGATTTCTCCAGAACCGCTTTTTCCGCTAGAGCTTGTACATACTCGATGTATTCATTGAGCGGGTTGAAGCTGGGATAGCGTTCATAAAACTCTGCACTTTGCCGGATTTCCACCACCATAAACCGCGCAAAATCCGGATTTTTGGTAAACAGCTCAATGTGCTTCACAAAAAACAAATAGATGGCTTCTCTGGCACTGGGCGAGTTTTCGATTTCTGCTTTGATCTCTGTGAGTTTGCTATCCATCAGCTCGTGCATGCACTTGACCAAAAGATCATCCTTGTTTTGGAAATAGAGATAGACCGTTCCGCTGGCGATCTTGGCTTTTTTGGCTACATCGGCTATAGTAGCATTCGAATAGCCTTTGTTTGCAAACACAGATATTGCCGCTTCGAGAATTCTCTGCCGCTTATCAATGCGTGAGATACGACGTTGACTTACTTTCTTCACATCATCCTCCATAACTATTCATGTCAAGTAAAACGAGTTATTTTGTCTGCTTCTTTTTGTCAAAGTGCTTTTTTAGAAACTTGCCAGTATAGGACTGCTTCACTTTACAGACAGCTTCGGGAGTTCCACAAGCAATTATCCTTCCACCTTCGTCTCCACCTTCAGGTCCCAGGTCAATAATCCAGTCCGCACATTGGATTACATCCAGATTATGTTCGATCACGATTACGCTATTTCCCATGACTACGAGTTTTTTAAGTACCTTGAGTAGTTTGTTGATATCGTCGAAGTGCAAGCCGGTAGTAGGTTCATCCAATAGGTAGAGCGTTTTACCGGTGCTGGTTTTGCTGAGTTCGCGAGAGAGCTTGATGCGCTGTGCCTCACCTCCGGAAAGAGTCGTGGATGATTGTCCGAGCTTAATGTAATCCAAGCCAACTTCATGCAAAGTGAGCAATTTACTCTTGATGGAGGGGATACTGTCAAAGAACTCAATAGCTTCCTGTACATCCATATCCAATACTTCTGCGATATTCTTGCCCTTGAAGCGAACACTGAGGGTTTCGTTATTATACCTCTTTCCTTTGCAAACTTCACAAGTAACGTAGATATCTGCCATAAAGTGCATTTCAATCTGCTTGACGCCAGCACCCTCACAAGCTTCGCATCTTCCGCCTTTGACGTTAAAGGAAAACCTGCCGGATTTGTACCCTTTCATCTTTGAGGCAGGAAGCTCGGCGAAGAGATTGCGGATGGGATCAAAGAGCTTGATATAGGTGCAGGGATTTGATCTGGGAGTTCTGCCAATAGGCTGTTGATCAATGGCAATGATCTTGTCGATGTCTTCTGTTCCCAATATTCCGGAATGAGCTCCCACCTTGTGTGTCGTTCTAAAGAAATTGTTATGCAGATAGGGATGTAAGGTTTGGTTGATCAAAGAGCTTTTCCCAGACCCGGATACCCCAGTAATGCAGACGAAAAGCCCCAATGGGATATCTACATCAATGCCTTTGAGGTTATTATGTTTGGCATTCTTTATACTAATGCAATTTGCGCTAGGTTTTAGCCTCTTTTGCGGTGTCTCGATATTCAGCTTTCCAGAAAGGTAGGCTCCCGTAAGGGAGTTTGGGCAATTGATGATATCATGCATCGTTCCACAGACAAGGATCTCGCCACCAAAAACACCAGCCTTGGGTCCAAAATCTACGATGGTATCCGCTGCGCGCATCGTATCTTCATCATGTTCGACTACGATTACCGTATTGCCAAGCTCCTTGAGTTTTACTAACATTTCTACCAGCTTACTGTTGTCCCTCTGATGCAAACCAATGCTTGGTTCATCCAAAATATACATCACTCCCACAAGCTGGGAACCGATCTGGCTGGCAAGACGGATACGTTGGGATTCTCCTCCCGAGAGCGAGGGAGAGCGGCGCTCCAAAGTAAGATAATGCAAGCCCACACTACTCAGGAAACCTAAGCGGTTACGGATTTCCTTGAGGATTTCTTCGGCGATGATGAGTTGGTTGCCGCTTAGGCTCAGCGAACCAAAGAAGTCATAAGCCTTGGCTATACTCATGGAAGTAATCTCGGCGATGTTTTTATCTTGGATTTTGACCGAGAGGCTTTGTGGTTTTAGTTTTTGACCATCGCATTCGGGGCAGGGTTTATCACTGATAAACTGCATATAATATCTGCGCATATCTTCGGAAGTCGTCTCTCTCATTCTGCGCTCCAATTGGGGTATGATACCTTCAAAGCGTACCATAAAGTTTCCAGACCCGTGCTTACTCTGCCAGGCAATTTTAAACTTTCTGCCTTTGGAGCCATAGAGAATGAGGTGTTTGACTTCTTCAGAGAGCTTGTACCAGGGCTCGGTGAGCGAGAAATTGTAAGATTTTGCCAGATTGCGGATCGTATTCATCGTCCAACTGCTCTGCTTGTCCTCCAATTTTCCCCATGCCGCGATCGCACCGGTAAAAAGTGATTGCTCCGGATCGGGAACGATCAGATCGGGATCAAATTCAAGCTTGTAGCCCAATCCATTACATACCGGGCAAGCGCCCAAGGGACTGTTAAAGGAGAAGCTCTGAGGGCTTAGCTCTTCAAAACCAATACTGCACTTGGCACATGAATTCTTGGCTGATAACAAGAGCGGTTCCGTATCGTCCATAAAGTCAAGCTTGACCACACCATCCGCCACTTTCAATGCCAGCTCCAATGAATCTGCCAATCTCGAATTTACCCCTTCTTTTATCACCAGCCGGTCTATCACCACGTCTATATTGTGCTTGCTCTTTTTATCCAAAACAATTTCTTCGTCAAGATTGCGCAATTGCCCATTGATTACCACTCTTACAAAGCCCTCTTGACGCAATTGTTCAAGCTCTTCACGGTGTTCGCCTTTACGGTTTTGCACCAGAGGTGCCATGATTTGCAGTTTCTGTCCCAAGGGATAGTGAAGGATGTGATTTACCATCTGGTCAACGGATTGCGAGCCTACGATATCTCCACAACTATGGCAATGTTGGATTCCTACTCTGGCATAGAGAACCCGCAGGTAGTCGTAGATTTCTGTGACCGTACCAACGGTTGACCGTGGGTTTTTGCTGGCTGCTTTCTGTTCGATGGAGATAGCCGGAGAGAGCCCTTCGATGTAGTCCACTTTGGGTTTTTCCATCTGACCCAGAAATTGCCGGGCATAGGCGGAAAGAGATTCTACATAGCGTCTTTGCCCTTCGGCATAAAGTGTGTCAAAGGCAAGAGAAGACTTGCCAGAACCAGATACTCCGGTGAAGACTACAAGCTTGTTTCTGGGGATTACCAGATCGATGTTTTTGAGGTTGTGCTCACTTGCACCTTTGATAATGACATTAGTTTTCAAGATACTTCCTCTGCTTTCGGCTATTGTGTTCCCATCTATCTCATACGAGCCTGCTGTCAATTGAAAAAGGAGGATAAATATTTTAGCTTGGAAATCATAAGTTCAGACCATAAAATAATGCCCCGAAGACAAACCCCGGGGCAAGTATAGCTACTTTTTTTGTGGATTCCTAAACTGTAATTCGGGTACCTGTCTTTCCTTCAAAAGCATCCACGATCTTTTCAATGGACGTGATCAGGACTTCCTTGCCACCTCGATTGATAAAATCTATCGCTGCGAGAATCTTGGGACCCATGCTGCCAGCTGGGAATTGCTTTTCATCATAGTATTTTTGAGCTTGAGCCACTGTGAGATGAGCGAGGTCTTCTTGATCTGCTTTTCCATAATTGATGGCAACTCTATCGACACCAGTGAGGATCACAAAGAGATCAGCTTCGATAACCAATGCTAATAGCGCAGAAGCAAAGTCTTTGTCTATCACTGCATCAACGCCTTCATAAGTACCGTTTTCTTCGATATAGATGGGGATTCCACCGCCACCGACGGCTATTACAATCTGTCCATCTTCGATAAGCTGTTTGATGGTATGCCCGGGGATGATCTTTTGGGGCATAGGAGAGGGAACTACTCTGCGAAATCCCTTTCCAGAATCCTCTTTCAGCGTCCATCCGAGAGTCTTTTTCAGCTCTTCTGCCTGTTCTTCAGTATAGTACGTAGAGCCTACATATTTGGTGGGATTGAGCATTGAGGGATCGTTTTTGTCAACAACCACTTGGGAAACGATGGTGATTACGTCTTTTTCGATATTCATCTGATGTAAGCGGTTTTGCAGACTTTGTTCGATCATGTATCCCATCGTGCCTTCAGTAGCAGCGTTCAAGATTCCCAAGGGCAGAGGAGCGAGTCCTTCCTTTTCTCCCGCTTCCTGTTGACGCAAGAGGTTTCCTACTTGGGGTCCATTACCATGGGTGATGGCGAGTTTATAACCACGGCTGATGAGTTCTACGATTCCGCCCAGAGATTCTCTGGTATTAAAAAACTGTTCGCTTACGGTTCCTTTTTGTCCGGCTTTGATAATAGCATTGCCACCCAAAGCCAATACTGCTGTCTTTTTCATATCATTTTCCTCTGTTTTCAGAAATAAAAGGCAATGAGCTGAGAGCGTGGAACAAGGTAGCTTATGCTGCATTGTTCTTTGCCCTCAGCCCAGTGCCAAGGGGTTTATCTACGGAGCGGTTACTACCGCTGTATCAATTTAGAAGGACTTGAGAACGTCGGCTATGGTAGGTACGCCGATTTCCTGAAGTTCGTATTTGACCTGGCAAGCAGGTTTGTTGATCTTTATAATACGGCGAAGGTCGATAGGAGTAGCGATGACAACGGTATCACACTCTGTATCATTGATGGTTTTTTCCATATCTTTGATCTGCTGTGCGCTATAACCCATTGCCGGGAGAAGAACACCGATTTCAGGATAGTTTTCAAAGGTTTCAAGCATTTCACCGATAGCCCATGGACGAGGATCTACAAGCTCTTCGCAACCATATTTTTCAGCAGCGATAACGCCAGCGCCATACGCCATTTCACCATGAGTGAGGGTAGGACCATCTTCTACGACGAGAACGTTTTTGCCAGTGATAAGCTCTGGATTATCTACAAAGAGGGGAGAAGCAGCTTCGATGATCTGAGCATTCTTGTTGATCATACGGATGTTGTTTCTTACTTCGTTGATATCGTCAAGGTCTGCGCTATCGATCTTGTTGATCACTACTACGTCTGCAAGGTGAAGATTGGTCTCGCCAGGATAGTAAGAGATTTCGTCGCCGGGGCGGTGTGGATCTACTACGACGATGTTGATCTGTTTGTCTGAGCAATAGAAAGGAATATCATTGTTTCCACCGTCCCATACGATTACATCGGCTTCTTTTTCGGCTTCGCGTATGATAGCTTCATAATCGACACCGGCATAGATCACGCTATTCATCATGATATGTGGTTCGTATTCTTCCATCTCTTCGATAGTGCAATTGTGTTTTGCGAGATCTGCAAGCTCGGCAAAACGCTGAACTTTTTGAGCTACGAGATTGCCATAGGGCATGGGATGGCGGATGGATACAACCTTCAATCCTTTGGCTTTGAGGGCTTTGATGACCGCACGGGTGGTTTGGGATTTGCCACAACCAGTTCTGGCTGCACAGATGGTTACCAAAGGCTTGGATGTTTTGACCATGGTGTTTTTGGCACCCATCATCATAAAGTCTGCACCAGCGGCATTGACCATTGCGCCTTTATTCATCACTGCTTCGTGAGGCTGATCGCTATAAGCGAATACTACCAGATCAACGTTGTTTTCTTTGATCAGGCTTACGATTTCGGATTCAGGATAGATTTTGATTCCATCAGGATAGAGAGCTCCGGCAAGCTCGGCAGGATATTTCTTGTCGTCAATACCGGGAATCTGGGTTGCGGTAAAAGCTACTATTTCATAGCTTTCGTTGCCACGGAAGTAAACGTTGAAATTGTGGAAGTCTCTTCCGGCTGCGCCCATGATGATTACTCGTCTTTTCATTTGATGCTCCTTTTTTGCTTTTGTTTTTCCTATGATCGCAAACTTAAAATACCCCCTTTCCCGTCAAGGAAAATATGCTAAACAGTACTAGAGGGCTCGGTAGCGAAAAGCATCTTTCAGTCATTTTCAGCATCACGGGCAACTAAGCTACGCACTTTTGGAGCAGCAGATTCAGAGACTGTGATACAAAACTCCAGATCATGCCAGACAGCTTGGGCAAAGGGCGATCTGTTTCCCAGCTTCTGGACGGTGACGGCAAATAATTGATTTGACTGAATGGTGGGCGGTGAAAATATCGCCTCAAAACTATTTTAAGAGGATCTCATGAAAATAGCGATTATGATCTATTCCAAGACAGGGATTACCAAAGAGCTCGCGAATTCTCTCTCTGCCAAGCTATGCTCCATGGGCAATGAAGTAGAGCTTTTTGCATTGGAAACCGAGGGAGCCGTAAATCCCGGAGAGATGTCTTTCCAGATTACAAACCTTCCAGATTTATCGGCTTATGATTTGCTCTATATTGGTTCGCCGGTATGGGCTTTTCATGCCTGCCCAGTGATTATCAAAGCTATAGCAGAGGTAATTGGGATAGGTGGCAAAAAAGTAATTCCCTTTGTTACGATGCACTTTCCTTACAAATTCATGGGCGGTTCCAATTCTTTGCGGGGAATCTCCAAAACGCTCCGCAAACGCAATGCGCTGCCGCAAAAAGGCATGTGTGCGCACAAAGTTTGGCAAGATTTTGAGGTGCATATTGCGGATGTAGCAAACGCACTAAGTCAAATGGCAAGATAAGCTAGGAAAAATCGAGATTTCCATATTGACAATGTAACCGCTTTGGAGTTTCTCAATGCGTATAGCAAAAGTATAGTTATTAGGTGTCTTAGCTACATTTAGTGTCATGTGCTTCGTCTTTTTTTCTTGACAGAAGTGGGCTATTCCAGAGCGTGGGGTTCACATTTTTAGGATTAACTTATGATGAAAAAAGCAAGCTTAATACTTATGGCGATCTTTGGGTTGTCTCTCTTGTCGTATCCTGCCATCGCTGATGTGTCATCGGGAAACGAGGAGATCAGCCAAGAGAAAGCCGATCTCGTGATTGATTCACTACACACACAGGAGCCGCCGGGAATCGAAGTCATGGTAACGACCTATTATTCAAGGCGTTTCCACGGTCGCAAAACTGCCAGTGGAGAGCGCTACGATCAGGCAAACCTCACATGTGCACACAAATATCTACCCTTCAATACACTCTTACAAGTCACAAATCCAAACAACGGCAAATCCGTAGTCGTTCGCGTCAATGACCGAGGTCCCTTTCCCCGTGGACGCCACTTGGATTTGTCCTATGCTGCCGCCAAAGAACTGGATATGATCCGCGCCGGAGTAATTCGCGCCGAAGTTCAGCTTTTGCCGATGGAGAAGGCAATCGAAGAAAGTATTGATATGGATGCACAAGATTTCGCTATTCATGGCGAACCCAAAAAATAGCCCGCCTCTCCCAATGCCAGTTTTCCTCTCTCAATACATCCGCTACTCCGATGAAGTTTCCGATGCCCAAAAAAGCGGAAAGCCCATTTTGGCGATGGAATCAACGATCATTACCCATGGCTTGCCCTATCCCCAAAACATCCATATTTTGCATGAATTGGAGGATATTGCTCGCTCTGCGGGTGTAGTACCAGCTACGGTTTTGGTACTAAATGGGGTGATGCACATTGGGCTTGATAGGCGTGAATTGGATGAACTGCAATCCAAACTAATAGAGGGAGCTTCGCTTCAAAAGATCAGCTCCAGAGAACTTGCCTATGCTTTGGTTAGCAAATTGAGTGGTGGAACTACCGTTTCTACTACGATGCTCTCAGCCGCTATCGCAAAAATCTTTGTCTTTGCCACCGGTGGTATTGGTGGAGTGCATAGATATTGGGCGGATAGTGGAGATATCTCTATGGATATCAAGGCATTGGCAAGTTATCCGTTGATCGTGGTTTCTGCCGGATGCAAAGCAATACTGGATATTCCCGCAACCTTGGAAGCCTTGGAGACAAGCTCTGTTCCGGTTTGGGGATGGCATACCGAATCCTTTCCGGCTTTTTATAGCAGCAAAACCGAGCACCATATACCCAGAATTGATAGCGCTCTGAACATTACCAAAGCCTTTTTGCTGATGCAAGATATGAGTCGAGAAAGTGGACTTTCATCTGGAAGCGTTCTGATTGCCAATCCCATTCCTACTCAGTATGAGATACCCTCTATCGAAATTGACCCAGTGATTGCCAAAGCCATTACCGAAGCGCAATGCCTGGGCATCAAAGGAAAGAACATTACGCCTTATTTACTGGCAAAAATTTCTGAATTGACCGCCGGAAGATCGGTCGAAGCAAATCTTGCATTGGTGAGAAACAACGTCCGGCTGGGCTGTGAAATCGCCATCTCCCTTGCACATAATACCAATTAACCCTTGGAGTATAGTATGAAATTGTACATTTCCTTTGATATGGAAGGCGTCCCTGGCACCATCAATTGGGATCATGAAACCAAACAACCTACAACCGTTAAATCGTCTATTCACAATCACTTAACAGATATCATTGAAGCTATTCAAGCTTCCGGCAAAAATCGTGAAATCACAGAAATCCTCATTGCCGATTCGCATAACTTGGGTGATAATATAGACTACGATTTTTGCAAGATCGATCCCCGCATCAAACTCCTTTCCGGATGCCCCAGACCCCAATATATGATGCCGATGCTAGATAGCAGTTTTGCCATGGCATTTTTCATTGGTTATCATGCCGGAACGGGTGCTCTGAAATCCAATATGGATCACACCTATTCCAATAGCAGAATCCAGAAGATCAGCATCAATAAAATGCCCATGAACGAAGCTCTGATCAATGCTGCCTATGCCGGATGCAAAAATGTTCCCCTCGCTTTTGTAAGTGGAGATTTGGCTCTGGAAAAGGAACTCAAGACCGAAGGAGCTTGTCCCTGGATAGAGTATGTGGTAACCAAAGAGGGATTTAGCAAGTTTGCTGCGCTCAATTACAATCCTCTGGTGCTAAGAAGCCTCATCTTTGAAAAGATCAATATCGCCTTATCAATGCAGAATTTACCGCTCTTTACTTTCACCGCTCCGATTGTCTTGGATATCGAATTTCACTCCACGGCAATGGCAGATATGGCTTGCTTGATGCCTATGGTAAAAAGAATCGATGGCAAAAGTATTCGTTATGAGTCGGATGATTTTGAAGTGCTCTTTGATGCCCTCGAAGCATTAATCTCACTTGCCTATAGCGCAAGTATCTGATAGATTATAAAACATTTACAGAGCTTCGGAAAGCTCCGTTACCCTATTTTGTACCGTAGCATTCCGATGCTACGATTCTTGAGTGTTTTGGAGTGCGTGCCCGCTTGGGCTGCCAATCTCCGAATTGGCAGATTGATTTAGTGGCAATTCGGAGACTGCCATCCCAGGCGAATTGGACTTCAGCATCGATTTTCATTCTCGGTAGCAAAAATACTTATCAGTCAAGTTCAGACCTTTGATGTCCCCATATTACTACTCATAAATTATATGAACCGTCAAGCATAACAGCCCATTATCATACTAAATATCAACAACATAAATGCTTTCCAATCATTTTTTACTTCAAGCGCTTCCCCAATAGCAATACGGTAGCAATACGGTAGCAATACGGTCATTCACCGTATTGCTACCGTATTGCCCCCCCGAAATCCATGAATCATCATACGTGTTTTCTTAGATTTTCAATGAGTACTTTGTGGCATCCAGAGATGCTATTTATGGAACTTGTGGATAAAATCTTCTACTTCTTTGATTCCGCCCTGGAAGATGAGATAACCATTATAGGGTTCACCGGCTGTGATTTCATTGGCGATGGGGGTAAGCATCAGATCGCGCACTACTTCTGGGTCTTGGGATTGTCCCAAAGCCCAGCCAAGTTTTGTATAGGCAACTTCAGGGAGCATGTTTTCTGCGGGAATGATACCCATGCTCATCAAATCTCTGCCTGTATCATACACAAACATGTGCACATAGCCCCAGAGGGTTTGCACTGTCATGTAAATATGTACGCCTTTTTCGACTGCTCTTTTGATGGCAGGATAGACAGGCTTGTTGATATGTCCCAATCCTGTGCCGGCGATAACGATGCCCTTGTAGCCATTATCGGTGAGCGAATCGATGATATCCGGATGCATATTTGGATAGTAATAAACGATTGCCACGCGCTCTTCAAAAAAGGGTAAGACCTTGATATTACGGTCTCTGCGTCTTTTGTTGTAATCCTCTTTGAGGGGACTGATCTTATCTCTGGTTACGGTTGCCAAAGGGATATCCCCAATGGTTCTAAAGGTGGAGCGATAGGATGAATGCATTTTGCGGACGCGTGTTCCTTGATGCAATAAACCATATTCATCACTGGTAGGACCAAACATACATACCATAACTTCGGCAATATCTCCATGACCCGCTGCTGTCGCAGCATGCATGAGATTTAACGCTGCATCTGACGAAGGACGGTCTGAGGAACGCTGGGAACCTACCATTACGATCGGCACAGGAATATCTTGGAGCATAAAAGAAAGTGCTGCTGCGGTGTGGTGCATTGTATCCGTACCATGACCAATGATGATGCCATCCACACCTTTTTGGATTTCTTCACCGATTGAGATGGCAAGTTTTTTGTATTGCTCTGGTCCCATATTTTCGGAAAATACGGCAAAGAGTTTTTCAGTTTCAAGGTTGCAGATATCAGCAAGTTCTGGAACTGCCCCATATAGCTCACCCGGAGAAAATGCCGGTATTACAGCACCGGTGCGATAGTCCAATCTGGATGCAATAGTGCCACCTGTGCCAAAAAGCTTTACTTTGGGTAGGTTTGGAGTGGTGGGAAACTCGCGTTCGGGAATTTTGTAATGAGCCTCTTTGTATCCAATTTCTTGCATCGATAGGATCGTAGAAACATCAATTCCGACGTTGTAGCCGGTGATGAGTTTGATGACAATGTGTTTATCATCGTCATTTTCGGAGCGAGGAAGGATAATGCCTTGGAAGGTGCCACGTGTGGTGGTGATGGTAGTATCTCCCCAAACTCTTACTTGAAAACGTTTTAATGCCTCAAGAGCTGCACCTTTGTAGCCTTTGAAAAGATCAAGCATCGTGATTCTCCATGTTTAAAAAGCTCTGTATCTGGGTTCTTAGTTCAGCAAGTGGGACATTGCCCAAAGCTGGTTTTTTGAGCCTGCCCATAATCCAATTGATCTCTGCTATCTCTGTATCCCTGTCTCTTTTTTTAATTTTATGGAACATGCCATGGAGCAGAGGAACCTGAGCGGTCAAATCTTCCATGGTACAGCTTTTGTAGCCAATTTGATTCAGGATGGAGGAAAAGACCATATTGGGATGAGCAAAGAGCACCTTGAGCATAGATGGTAAAAGCTCGAAAGTGATGCTTTTCTTTTTCAGATAACGAATCAAATCCGCAACGCGTTCATAGTCAAAAGGCAAGGGCTTATCTGCTTGCATGGATTTGATCGTATGGGCAAAGAGTTTGCAAAGGGCAAGGGCAGAAAAATCGAGCTGGATGGACATAGCTTCTATGACAGGCGGTAGATTGTAGCGTAACAGATATGCATAGCAATCGGTTGGCACCTTCCAATCCCGTAGCTGTTTGAGTCTATCACTGAGGGCAAGAGGGAGCTTTTTACGGGCAGCTTCAATCATATCTTCATGGATGGGTATGGGTGCCGAATCTGTATCTGGATACATCCGATCTGCTCCGGGGAGTACTCTTTCAAAGATGGTGGTGCCATTATCAAGAGCTTTGCGGGTTTCATTGGGAACACCCAAAAAAGCCATGCGGCAGCGTTCTTCGATGGTTTCCAGAGCTGTCTTGATATCTTCATGTGCTGCCCAAAGGAGGATGATGGCATCCTTTGCCGAGGCTGATAGCTTTGTTTTTAAATCTTTCCAAGTCTGGAGACTAAGGTTTTGATATAGCTCTTCGCTGTGGAACATATTGGGATGTTCGAGACAGGCGATTACCTTTAGCCGTTGCGATATTTCATCGGCAAAACACTGGTTGGGTTGGGTAAAGTGAGATAAAATCCCGCCAAAATGGGGGAGTTTGACTGCCATCAGTTTCCAACCCTCAGAATCCAGCCTGCGAAAGAGCGGAATCTGTTTCCATTCTTCAAATCCTAGCTCAACCACGACCTGTTTCCAACGCTCTGGATGGGAGATTGAATCTCTCAGTAGGTCTTTGATGCGGAGGAGGGCTTTTTGCCTAAAAGCTTCAATGTGAGTGAGTTTGGGAATCCATGAAATGTGTGAAACGCCTTTGATTTCGACTCTGGTGCCACCAGTGATACTTACATTGACATCTTGTCTGGCAGCTCCAATGCCTCTTCTTACTACTCCAGAGCTACGAGTAAGATAGCGAATGTGATATCCCGCTTCAGCAGCTTCCCAGGGGGTAAGCATTTGTGGATAGGTAACTACTTCACAAAGAGGCATGCCCAAGCGATCACCATAGTAAACACGGGTATGCCGGTAATCGGAAACCTCGCGGCAGCTATCTTCTTCCACACTAAACTGGATGATGCCGATGTCTTTGTTTGACAAGGGAATGCTACCTTCGATCCCGAGAATGGTAGTCCTCTGAAAACCGGTGGGGATACTACCGTCCAAGTATTGTTTCCGTGTGATGTGAAGCTCGCCAACGATGTTCATTTTGAGCTGAAGAGCAATTACCATCGCATGTTCCAAAGCCTGTCTATTGATGGGAAAGGGGGGAGTATCATCTATTTCGTAAGTACAAGCGGTATCGTTTTTGATCCTATAGATGATCTTTTTGCGGGTTTTAAACTCCATCAAAGCCGTTCCGTCATACTCTCCCAATTCACTCAAGGTAGGTCTCATGTGTCTCACAATCTCAGCATCGAAGTCATTGAAATCGTGATAGATACCAGCCGGACAGCGACAAAAGAGCTTTTTGTCTGTGCCGAGTTGTTGATGGACTTCCAAGCCACATTTGAATCCTAAATCTTGATAGGTTTTCTCGTCTGCTTCTTGCAGAGCTTTCCACCCTAAGGCTTCGCGTGTCTGGTGATAGTTTTCATTTTCCACGAGCATCTCTACCTCTATCTACTTTTGTGAAGTAGGACGGTACCTGTTTGCATCCCACTTCCGAATGACAAGTCCCCAAACTTCGCACCGAGCATTTTTGGTCAAGCACTTTCCCTACTTATGGCTCCGCCATCAGATATGGTATATGGCTGGTAGGTGATAGGTAGATAATAGGTGTTTTCAGCAGAGATGAACCTGTTATCGTAGAGGTCTAAAACAGAGCAGACAGGGGAGAGATAAGATAAGTGATCTGAAGTAGATAAATAAAAGCAGGCTAAAGAAACTCCTCAGCCTGCTGTAGTTTGTTAAATGTCTATCGCTTAGGCACCATACATGGCGGTTACTTCGTTCTTGGTTTTGCCGAGGATATCATACTTTTTGCCGACTTTGATAAAGGCATCGAGGGCTTTTTCGAGGTGATGTCTATCGTGGGCAGCGGATATTTGGGTACGAATTCTGGCTTTTCCTTGGGGAACAACAGGGAAGAAGAAGCCGATGGCATATACACCTTCGTCAAAGAGGTCTCTGGCAAAGTCTTGGGAGAGCTTTGCATTGAAGAGCATGACGGGAACGATGGGTGTATCACCAGGCTGGAGGATAAAACCAGCTTCGAGCAAGCTCTTTCTCCACCAGTTGGCATTTTCTTCGAGTTTGTCGCGTCTTTCGGTGGTCTTGGAAAGAATATCCAAAACGTTTATCACACCAGCAACTACAGGAGGAGCAATGGTATTGGAGAAAAGATAGGGACGGGCTTTTTGGCGGCAGAGCTCAACCAGTTCTTTACGTCCGGAAACGCAACCACCACTGGCACCACCCAAACCTTTACCAAAGGTTGTGGTGATGATATCGATTTTTCCCATCACGCCGTATTTTTCATGAGTTCCTCTACCGGTATTGCCGATAAAACCTGAAGCGTGTGATTCATCCACAAGGATCATAGCATCATACTTTTCGCATAGTGCCACCATTTCATCGAGCTTGGCAGTATCTCCATCCATGGAATAAACACCATCTGTGATCACCAGCTTGCGTCTTTTATCGGCATGCAGGATCAGCTTTTCTTCGAGGTGTTTCATATCCGAGTGTTTGAAAGAATCTGTCATCGCTTTGCAGAGACGGATGCCATCGATCAAAGAGGCATGAACCAAACGGTCTGAAATCATTACATCTTCTTCACCCAAAATGGCTTCAAAGACACCAGCATTGGCATCCATGCAAGATGGGAAAAGAATCGTATCTTCTGTACCCAAAAAGTCTGTTACCTTTTGTTCCAAAATTTTGTGAATGTCTTGAGTTCCGCAGATGAAGCGTACGGAAGACATGCCATAACCTCTGGCATCCAAGCCTGCATGAGCAGCTTGGACTACTTCGGGATGGCTGGACAAGCCAAGGTAATTGTTGGCACAGATATTGATAACTTTTTTCAGTGGTGCTCCGGGAGGGAATTCCACTTCAATTTCAGCATCTTGCACAGAGTGGATGTATCTTTCAATCTTGAAGATACCGCCGTCTTTGAGAGTGTCCAATTGCTCTGTATAGGTAGCTCTTATCTTATCGCTATAAGCCATGAGTTGCTCCTACTTGGCAAGGAATTCTTCAACGAGTTCGGTGATCTTATCGACTGTGTCAAAGGCTTCCGGGGTTGCTCTGTTATCGGGCAGACTAATCTTGTATTTGGTTTCAAGAAAGCGTTTGAGAGAAACCATCGAAAATGAATCAACAAAGCCTCCGGAAATGAGGGCAGTGTCAAAGGTGATTTCTTCGTCTTGATCTTCCATGTACTCATTGATCACGTATTCGAGGACGACATCGCGGATTTCTTGGTTCATTTTATAACTCCTTTTGGTTTATATCTTTATTCGTCTTCAAGGGTAGATGTGTCGCCGATCTCTTCACCCCATTCTTGGGCTTTGAGCAGACGGCGCATGATCTTACCACTGCGGGTTTTGGGCAAGTTTTTCACATATTCTACATCCTGTGGCATCGCCAGAGGAGAGAGCTTTTTACGGATAAAATTCATGATCTCGAGCTCGAGTTCTTCACTGGGCTCATAACCGGGCTTGAGGCAAACAAAGGCTTTTACCACTTCCATATTGACAAAGTCCGGTTTTGACACAACGGCAGATTCTGCAACGGCATGGTGTTCCAATAGAGCGGATTCCACTTCAAAGGGGCTCACTAAGTGTCCACCGGTATTGATGATATCATCATCTCTTCCTACGAACCAATAGTATCCTTCGGGATCGATATAGGCTCTGTCGCCAGGGATGTACCAACCGTTTTTGAACTTGCTGTTATAGACATCGGGATTGTTCCAATACATTCTCATCATGGCGGGCCAACCCGGTTTGAAGGCGATTAAGCCGATTTTGCCAGTATCTTTGATTTCTTCGTAGGTATTGGTATCCAAGACGCAAGCAGTAATGCCGGGGAAGGGCTTGCCCATACTGCCGGGCTTGATCTTGAGCCCTGGGTAATTTGATATCATGATGGAGCCTGTCTCCGTCTGCCAATAGGAATCGTGGAATTTGAGCCCAAAGACTTTCTCAGACCAGATTACAGCTTCCGCATTGAGGGGTTCGCCTACACTTGCCAGATGTCTGAGGCAGGAAAGATCAAATTGCTTTACGAGTTCGTCTCCAGCTTTCATCAAGGATCGAATCGCGGTGGGGGCAGAATACCAGACTGTCACTTTGTGCTTTTCAATGAACTTGTACCATGTCTCGGCGGAAAATCCCACATCTGATACGCAAGAAGTGACACCCAATGCCCAAACACCGATGATGCCGTATGAGGTACCGGTAACCCAGCCTGGGTCTGCGGTACACCAATAGATATCGTCATCCTTGAGATCCAAAACCCACTTGGTAGTGAGATATTGCGAGATCAGCGAATAGTGGACATGCTTGGCACCCTTTGGCATACCAGTGGTACCAGAGGTGTAGTGTAACACGGAAGGAGATTCTGCCAAGGTAGGATATACTTCAAAGCTGTCGATGCGGTCTGCTTCTTCCATATTAAAGGCAATTTCCCGTTCTTGCAATGGACTCTTGCCATTGTCATCTACGATGATGATATGCTTGAGGTGGGGAAGTTGATCGATGATTTTGCGTACCTTTCCTACGTGCTTCTTTTGGGTAATGATGGCTGTAGTAGCAGCATTTTCGAGCCTTACTAAAAGCGATTCATCGCCAAAAGCCGAAAAGAGTGGTTGAACCATTGCCCCCGTCTTGAGTACTCCCAAGAAACCAATGTAGAGCTCAGGAATCCTATCGAGAAAGAGACATACTCTCTCTTCGGGCTGGATACCCAATCTGCGGAGAAACACACCAATAGTGTTGCTGAGTTGGCGAATATCATTGAAAGTATATCTTTTTTCCTTTCCACCCAGTCCTTCCCAGATCAGAGCAAGTTTATCACCCTTGCCTTGGTTGCAGATCCTATCCGAACAGTACCAACCGATATTGATTACGTTTCCTGGGTTGTACTCCAATTCCTCTTCGGACAATTGCCAGTCAAAGTCTTTGATACGTTCTTCGTAAGAGCCGATGTTGTGCATATCTTACCTCACATTTTATATTTCCTCATTCAGCGCTGTGTGAATGAGGTTCAGAGCATTTTCATAAGGATTTGATCTTGGCTATTTCTGTCAATTGTTTTTTATTGAGAGTCAGTTTCGGGTTTGTAGCGAGAAAACATTTGCCATCAAGAGGCATTTCAAAAATCGATGCATCATATGTGCAAGCTAATTTTAATTTCTCACCCAATCTTGCAAATGAGTATCACCTGTCACAGTGGTTCGGGAAGAGCATGAAATGCCGGAGATGCTGAATGGGAGAGACCTTGGGCGCTGTGACAATTTATCTCCCAAGAAATGTGTCCCGGCGAGCGCTGGTACATGGAGTCATGCATATATTATAGAGGCTGTTTTAATTCTGCTCATAATCTTATCCTGCACAGGTCTCTACAAACACGTTAACCCGCTGATAACAATAGCGTTGAATAAATCGTAATCAAAAAACAGAAGGAGAACAGTAATGCCAGCATAGCACAAGAGCCAGATTCATCCCTTGCGGATCATCCCAAATGCCATCCAAGTCGAGGCTACAAACAATAAGCGCAATTGCTTCACCCGTCTATCAAAATCACAAACAGAGCTAAATGATTATTCTACCAGGTAGTTGCTATGCCTATTAGCGGATGAATTCTATTTTCTTCTTTACAAAAAATACGACAGAAGAAGATGAAGCTTTGAAGGGAAACACTCATCAAAAAATATCATATACCATGGAGAGATTGTAATGATCGGCATTTCAAAACGATGCGCACGAATCAGATTGATGAATGTTTGTATTTGCTACTTGACATGGAGAGAGGAATCTGCGTGATGGAAAATAGAACATCGTATATACAACAAGAGCAGAGTGAATCGGCAGAGAAGACGATCAAAGTTGATATGCACTGTCACTCTGCACACAGTGACGGGATTCTATACCCCGACCAACTTGCCCAGATTGTTTCGGAAGCAGGTATCAAATATGCATCATTGACAGATCACAATACAATCTGTGGCTTGGCAGTTTTCAAAAAAGCGCTGATGTCATATAGTATCGGTTTTGTCTCTGGAGTTGAGATTACTACAATACACAAGAGCAATATCATTCATATCCTGGCTTATGGATTCGATATTCATAACAGAGAATTGAATGCACTGCTGAGCGATAAAAACGGCATAAAAAAAGAAGTATCCGTGAGCGTTATGCACAAAGTCTTCGGATCAGCTTCTGAGGTTATCGATGTAATTCACAACGCTGGTGGCATAGCAATTCTTGGCCATCCCTTTCAGACCATACCCGATTATGGTAAATTGAGAATTCTATTGAACGATTTGCAGAAACTTGGTCTGGATGGTATTGAGGCTATCTATGGCCCCAATTCAGAGGCAACTCAGAGGCAATTGATGGATATTGCAGTCGAAAATGATTTTGTAGTGTCAGCAGGAACAGATTTCCATCACCCCGAAGTATCTTCTCCAGGGATTGATATCACAGTAGAGCAATGGAAGCAGTTTCGCAACGCACTATTGAATAATCCCAACAAACTCGCAGACGCTACGAATCTTCCATTGCCACAGAAGAAACCCAAGAATCAATGGTTCTCGCTATTCAAAAACATCTACCTACCGGCAGTTATGACCCTGACATTATTCATTATAGCTTTGTTTTTTGTACTGCTACCATACTTTGAAAAAACTCTCCTTGAACGAAAACGTGAGAGCATTAAACAGCTTACCCAAGTGGCATGGGGGGTTTTGAACGAAGCTTCTGAGGAGGTTGAGCATGGGCTTCTCACTATTGAGCAGGCTCAATCGTTAGCAAAAAACAGGATTGCCGCTATGCGATATGGTCATGATAACAGAGATTATTTTTGGATACAGGATTTGACCCCTCGGATATTAATGCACCCCTATAGAACTGACCTCAATAATCAGGATGTTTCGGATTTTCAGGATGCAAAAGGAACAAAAATATTTGTGGCGTTTTCGGAACTTGTCAAAGAACAAGGTGAAGGGTTCATCAGCTATGTCTGGCAATGGATGGACGAACCAGACAGGATGGAGCCAAAAGAATCGTATATCCGAATCTACGAACCCTGGGGATGGTTGATAGGAACAGGTATTTATGTATATGATGTGCAAACTGAAATCGCTAATCTCAGAATGCATATCGTGAATATGTCTCTTGTAATAATATTAATAGTATTGATACTACTCATCTATCTGGTGAGACAAGGATTGCTGCTTGAGCACTCACGAAGCGAAGCTGAAAAACTGTTGATCGAGTCAGTTGATAGATACAAAACCTTAAGCGAGGCCGCAACCGAAGGTGCTTTATTCATCTTTGATAATCGTTGCAGATATGCCAATACTGTGATGTACGAACTTCTCGGATGCAGCTCAGAAAATATTGAACTCCTGGATTTGGAGGATGTTTTCCCGGATACTGTTAAGAATAGGAAATGGCTTTCTCGGTTTCACAACCCCAATAACATTGAACTCCCTCATTCAGCAGAAGGAGTTATAAGACGATTTGACGGAACAACTCTATGTTGTACCTTAACATTCAGAGGAGATTACAATGATCCAAATTCTGGCTGTATGATTCTGGTGAGAAGATCTATTGATGTTACCGAACATACTGGAACTCACATAGTCCTGAACCGGCTCTTACACATCCCAAACAGTATTGCTGATGATATTGCTGAATCTATTAAAAAATCTAAATACGTAAGCGAAGTTGTCTCGCTGAGACAAAAGACCAATAGTATGGTCGTATCTCTGTTAGGAAATGGAACTTCTTCCATCGCTATAACCTCTATGATTTCTACAATCACTGATGTTACTGTTCAAAAGCTGATAGAATTCTGCTACAGAGATCTTGGGCAACCACCAGTCCCCTTTAGTTTCATGGCTTTAGGCAGCCATGGCAGACAAGCTCAAACGATGTTTAGCGACCAAGACAACGCAATAGTGTATAAACCCGAAAACACAAGCATCGATAAAGAGGTGGAGGCTTATTTTTTAAGATTGGGGACAATGCTCTGCGATTTGCTTGAACAAACTGGCTTCAAGAAGTGTCCAGGACAGAAGATTGCGAGTAATCCTCAGTGGTGTCAACCACTGCATATATGGAAAGCTTATTTCGATGAATGGATTAGAAACTGTGAACCACAACAGGTGATAGAATTCAGTATATACTTTGATTTTCGCCCTATTGTAGGTGATGTTGAACTGGCTACTGAGCTAAGAAGCTATGTAAATGCTCTGCTTAAAGAAACACCATTCTTCCTGACTCAAGTGGCTCAAAATGCTCTTCTTTTCAAAACACCAATGCGACTTTTAGGCAGTATTGTAACTTCAACTAACAAAAAGCACTCTGGTAGAATTGATATAAAATCTCCCGCAATGGCAATTGTGAGCTTTGCTCGCCTATACGCATTAAAAAACTATATAATTGAAACCAACACAATTTCTCGCCTTGACAACATTAAGAATCTCGGAACAATTCTTGATTCCCGACATCGGGACATAATCACAGCCTTTGAAACTCTTATGAAAATGAGATTGTGGAATCAGGCAAGGGCGATTGAGAACAACCTTGATACAGATAATTGGATTGATCCGAGTCAACTTGGACATCTTGAAGAAAGAATCCTAAGAGAATGTTTTAAGGAGATTGATGACCTGCAAACTATGATTCAGAAAGACTTTCTTTCATAATCGGAATAGAGAAAAAGACTAATCTACTTTTTCCATTTGAGATGAGCATAACGGCTGATAGCGAAATCCGCCAGTAACTTCATCCACATTGTAACACCTATGATTGCAGACCAAGTATCATAGCTCAATCCCGCCATGAAAATCAGGAGGATTACGACTACAAAAATTGCTCCACCAATCGCACTTACCAATCCGGAGATGAGTGCATACTTATGGGGATTGTCTGGCAGCTTACCTCTCTTGAGGGCTACTCTTGAGTAGTCTTTCATGACAAGGATTTTCCAAGCCCTTCTGAGCCAATATACGGAGAAGGGGAACAATCCCAAGAACATTACCCAAGTGAAAAATAGGTGTACGCTCACTCAAACGGCTCTGTTGGCTGTATTTTTATATACGGAAACGGAGAAAGCCAAACTCTCTCCGTTTCCATCACTGCAAATATTAATGAGCACCTTCTACTATCGAAGCACCGCGAGGTAAACGAACTCCCTCAACCAATGCCTGAATATATTCTGGAGGTTCTTTTGTAAATCTGTTGACGATAAATGCTATCAAAAAGTTAGCACCTGCACCAACAGCGCCAATAGCCTCAGGGGCGAGACCAAAGAAGAAGTTTTCTCCGCCAAACAAATGGACGAATGTAGTTCCCTGAACGAAGAAAATTCCTTTGTGGGCAAATACATAGAATAGCGTAAAACTGAGACCGGAAAGCATACCTGCGGTAGCTCCTTGCATATTCATCTTCTTGGAGAAGATTCCCATCATAAGAGCAGGAAACAGTGAACTGGCTGCTATTCCGAAAGCCAATGCTACTGTTCCCGCAGCAAATCCAGGCGGATTAAGACCTAACCAACCGGCAATTAAAATAGATACAGTCATTGCGATTCTTCCAACAATCAATTCGCCCTTATCTTTCATTTTAGGGAATAAAATTCCTTTCACTAAATCATGAGAGATAGATGAAGATATGGCAATAAGTAACCCAGCAGCAGTAGAGAGAGCAGCTGCTAAGCCTCCAGCAGCAACCAATGCGATGATCCAGTTCGGGAGCAAAGCAATTTCCGGATTTGCCAACACAATAATATCTGCGTGCACTGTCAGCTCGTTGCCTTTCCATCCTGCATTTTCTGCATTATCTAAAAAAACTTGATCTGTAGAGGTATCGTTATAGTATTGAATTCTACCATCCTGATTCTTGTCCTCCCATTTTAAAAGTCCAGTTTTTTCCCATCGCTTCATCCAGTCTGGCCTTTGTGCCGCTATTAAATGGGAATCAGAATCAAATACACTGGAGTGATTCTCAATTCCTGGAGTAACTGTTCTATGAAGGTTGTATTTCGCCATAGCGCCAACAGCCGGAGCAGTAGTATACAGCATTGCGATAAAGATGAGAGTCCATCCTGCTGAAATACGGGCGGCTTTAACAGAAGATACGGTAAAAAATCTCATTATCACATGTGGTAGTCCAGCTGTTCCTATCATCAAAGAAAGAGTAAACAAGACCATGTTCATCATACTTCCTGCATAAGCAGTTGTATACTCTCGAAATCCAAGGTCAGTAACCACTTGATTCAGTCGGTCTAATAAGGCAATATCGGTTCCAGCTAAACGGGATCCTAATCCTAATTGTGGGATCGGATTTCCTGTAAGCTGGAATGAGATAAATACTGCAGGGATGATGAAAGCAGTGATCAAAACGCAGAATTGGGCAACCTGAGTGTATGTGATTCCTTTCATACCACCGAAAACTGCATAGGTGAATACAATTGCCATCCCAATGTAGATTCCCGTCTCGCTGGAAACTCCCAAAAATCTCGAAAAAGCTACACCAACACCTGTCATCTGTCCGATAATATACGTTATGGAAGCTATTAAGAGGCATAAGATCGCCACAGCAGCTGTAGTTTTCGAATAAAATCTGTCGCGTATGAACTGTGGAACCGTAAACTTTCCGAACTTCCTGAGATATGGTGCAAGCAGCATTGCCAATAAAACATATCCGCCTGTCCATCCCATCAAGAAAACAGAACCGCCAAATCCCATGTTTGCTACCATACCTGCCATAGAGATGAAGGATGCAGCAGACATCCAGTCAGCTGCGGTAGCCATTCCATTGGCAATTGGACCCACATTGCCACCGGCGACATAGTAATCTTTAGTCGATCTGGCACGTGTCCAAATAGCAATGCCAATGTATAACAAAAATGTTAATCCGACTGTGATATATGTAGTTAACTGAAGACTCATTGAATTCTCCCTAATAGTTATTCTTCATGGACATCGTATCTACGGTCAATTTTCCCTATAGCATAGATATATATAAATATCAATGCGATAAAAGTGTAAATTGAACCTTGCTGTGCGAACCAAAAGCCCAGAGGATAACCTCCTAACTTGATTACATTGAGTGAATGTGCAAATACTATACTAAGACCTATAGAAACAAGGATCCATATAGCCAAGATAATACAAAGCAATCTCTTTGTTGCTTTCCAATAAGCTTGATCGTCTCTCTTCATGATGATTCCTCTATTGGATTTATTATTATTTGAGTTTTCATAAGTTGATATCAACCCCAACCTTGAAATCTCGGGTTATATGAGAACATGTATCAGTCCTCGTTCCAAACAAAATTTCTAAAGCCACGCAACAAACACATGGGACTATTTCTGTCAAGTCCTTTTTTTTTCATATCATCAAAACCAACATTGAAGATACTCACAAAGGCATACTCGGAGAGTTAACATCCAACCTCGATATGAAACAGCGTATCCGGTACAGGAAATAAAAATGAAAATCCCAGGGTCGTATGTATCTCAATGAACACCGCTAAAAACCATGAACGATTCAGTAGCATGAGCGATTTAAATGGCCAATCATCTCAGAACAAAACAATATCATCGATTATCTGCTAAAAAGGTACAACTACTGCAATTCCCATAACATAATTAGTAATGTCAGTATCCTCATTAACACCAGCAGCAGCATATCCCGCAACTTTCATTTTGCTCGGGATGAGATCATGGTCAAAACCGACATTTACTTCATAACCTTGTTTCGATAGGTAGCCTGCAGCACAAAACACGTTTGAACTGCGCGTCACAGGAACAGTGATGGAGCCAACCGTTGAGATAGTATTATCAGTATTATCAGAATAGGGAGTTTTCCAATAAAGGTTAACACTGTCGTTGTAGTGCCCGATACCGTAGATGTATAGTCCGTTCTTGTAGTATGGAAACAGAGTCGCGATACCATTTTTGGTGGCGAAGAGAATATCTGCGCCAATTTTGAAAGCACCTAGGTCAGCAGTTGATTTTATAGCAGTACCTAAACCTATATCGGTTGGATTGGGATTGTTGATATGAGCTCCCATAAAAGCAGCTGCTCTGACTCGCAACGGGGCTAAACTCATATCCAAGTAGGGCATCAAAGTATAGGAATCGTTATTAATGCTTGGCTGGTAATAAGCAGAAGTAAGAATCCCCCATGGTATTGGAAATGAACTGGAAATATTTGCCAAAAAGTAGTTGCCATCATGATCAAAATCATCCACTTCCAAGACTTTGATAAAGCCAAGTTCTGCTTTGAAGCCGATGAGTTCATTTGTAGATAGCATGATTCCAGAGAAGGAGCCATCGATGATCAAGCCCAAAGGATCAGCCCAGCATTGTTGACCAAAGCGGATTCGGGCATCGATACTGTATACCAAATATTCCAGATATAGCTCATAAGCGCTAATTTTCACTGCTGAGTTTATACTGCCACCAGTGGCTGCATCACCCCATGTGACATTACCAAACTGAAGCCTGGTTCGAAAATTTAGGCCTGGTGCCAATTCAGTGCTCATGCCAAGGCGCAATCGATTGTCGATATGTCCATCAGTGGATTCTGCTAAGTCGTTATAAACTGCAGCGCGGGTTCGAAGTACACCATCAATGTCAATATTGACGGCAGTTAAAATATTCACGAGGATAAGAGGGATAATCAAAATAACGATTTTTCTCATTGGGTCTCCTTAATAAATTTATTAGAGTGCAAAGGCATAGTTTTTGTGGATACTGTCAATTTCTTTTTTTCAACGATCTCTCAATCCGTTATTTCCATGCTAAAAGAAGCTTCTCGCTTAGTTCGGCTTTCAATATATCTGCTGGGATGTTATAACCTTCCAATGCCAATGAGGTTACAAACTCGTCATGAGGCCTGTTGTGGCGATAATCTGGCTCTCGCTGGGGATGAGTGAGACATTTTGCGAACCTTGTGGGACTTTCGGCGAGATTCAATACAGCATGATACAGTACCAGATTGGTTTTGCGATAGATAGCACAGCCGAGGATTTTGCGCTGGCAAATAGCCAGATAAGAGATGCCCCTGTGCCAGATATCCTCTACTCCCAGAGAGCGGAGGGCATCTGCTATGGCGAGGAGAGTAGTTCGGAATACAATGCTGGAGCGGGGGAGAGGTTTGCCTACCAGGCTGTGGGATATGATCATCATCCTGGGCGAGATAAAGACGCTTTCACCTCCGGAAGGACGTTTCATAATCGGGATGCCATCTTTTTGGCACAGCTCCTCAAACACTGATTGGGAGGCGGAGTTACTTTGCCCCAAAACCACTGCTTCGATACCGGGCTGAAATATCATCATGCCAAAACGAGGACTCTGAGGAGCAACTGCAGCCCCGATAATTGCAGATTCAATCAGGGCTGCATCGGCAAGAATATAATGATGTTCCTTTGGGTTTGGCTATTCGAGGAGTGCCTCGATCGGTTTCATAAAGAAAGGTGAGCCCTTCTCAATGGCATCAAGGATAGCGCCTCCGCCCGTGAAGAAATAATACTTCGAATCGTTGGATGCGTTGGAAAATACCACAGGCAAGAGGTCTTTGAATTCTTGGATGGTATCGCCACCACCGAATAGTTTCATGGCTTTTTTATTTTGATCGATCTGCTTGTAGGTTGCCTTCGATCCCTCTGCAAAGAGCGTGGTATATCCCATCACAGCATTGATAAAGATGGTGCCGGCGATTCCGAATACGGAGGCAAAATCAGGATCAGTGAAGGACTTTGGATCGGCATCGAGGACATAGGAAAGCTCCATCCCAGGCTTCAAATCCCTTACATGCCAGGTGCGGTATGATCCCTCGCTGAGCTCCTCGATGGAATCGGATTCGATAATGTAGGGCAGCTCCACTATCCGGTTCAGATAATCCTTGCTGTCTTCCATAAATTTATGTGCCTGAGCAAGATCATCTTCTCCCACACCTTTGATTTTGACCCCATACTTTACACATAGCCAGGCATTGTAAATGACTCCACCCAGGATCAGGTAATTACAATTTCGGATCAAGGCAGAGAGGGGACCAATCTTGGTATCAAACTTCGCTCAGGCAACGATGCTTAAGAGGGGTTGTTCGGGCTCGAAAAGCATACCCAGATGATCTACTTCCTTTTGCATGAGCAGCCCTGCATAGGCAGGGAGATATTTGGGGAAACCGACCGTGGAAGTATGAGGCTGCCAGGAGCCAAAGGCATCATTGACATAAGCATCGGCATACTGGGCAATTCCCTTTGCCATTTCATCCGAGCGGGAATCCTTGGCTTCTTCGCCTGCAAACCATCTGGTATTGGGAAGATAGACAAAATCAAACTCACCCATCCTGAGCTTTTGCACCGCATCCTGAATGGGGCTGAAATCTACAATTCCCTTGTCCCCATCGGGTTGGCAATCTGGATTGAAGCCTTTGAGGCAGAGCTTGGACTGGATATACTGCAATGTCTCTCACCTTCTTTACACTCTTCGTGGGATTCTTGCTCTTGGTGATGGGGCATTTTGGAGACCCAATGTGGAACTTCGTCGCCGGATACGAATTGATGGTTTGTGCTGGTCTTGCCATGTATATGATGATTGCGACCATTACCAATGATCTCGCAGGAAAGACCATTATGCCTTTTGGCAAGCCTTGGGTCAAAGCCGGAAAACAAGCAAAGCCAAGTCTTGGAAGAACATTTACGATAGCCTCGAAAGAGGCTATCACTTTATCTGACAATTGTATAAGGTATCCCCAGAGTAAATTCTATCATTATCCATTATAAAATCTGCTTGACAGAAAAAGCCAAAAAATTGCTTTGTATCTAAACAAGGCGGTTGCCTATGGGGCATTAGCTCAGCTGGGAGAGCGCATGACTGGCAGTCATGAGGTCAGCGGTTCGATCCCGCTATGCTCCACCAAGATTTCCCCTTCACTTGTCTCAGGGCAAAGTGAAGGGGATTTTTGTTTATAGCCAAAAATGATGAGGTAATGATGAAACACATTGACAGCGAAAGCAGAACAGCCATTGAAAGAAAGGCTTTGAATTCTAGGGCTGCCATCCTTTCTATGACCACCCTTTGCGCAAGTGGTCATCCCGGTGGATCTATGTCTTCAATTGATATCCTGCATACTCTGTATAGCATGATCAAACACGATCCCAACAATTACTTGTGGGAGGAGCGAGATCGAGTAATCGTAAGCAATGGACATATCTCACCGGCAGTTTATTCGGTCTTGGCACAAGAGGGTTATTTCCCGCTGGATGATGCCATTGCTTATTTTCGCTTAGCAGGAAGTATCTATGAAGGACACATTGAACGTACTGTCCCTGGGGTGGAATGGACTACTGGAAATCTGGGACAGGGTTTGTCCGCTGGTGCCGGTATGGCTTTGGCTGCCAAGATCAAGGGGATAGACTATCGGGTGTTTGTGCTCATGGGCGATGGTGAACAGCAAAAGGGGCAAATTTCCGAAGCCAGACGCTTTGCCGTAAAACACAAGCTTACCAATCTTGTAGCGATCATAGATTACAACCGCTTGCAGATTAGCGGTTCCATAGATAGCGTGATGCCTCAAAATATCCGGCACGGATATGAGGCAGACGGTTGGAAAGTGATCGAAATCAATGGACATGATATCGATCAAATCCATGCAGCGCTTCTTACTTCCGATGTAAAAACCCCAGTAATGATTCTGGCACATACAACCATGGGCAAGGGCGTCTCCTTTATGGAAAACAAAGAAAAATTTCATGGATCACCCCTCAGTATGGATCAGCTAAACCTTGCTCTCGACGAACTGAAGGTGAGTAACCGTCTTGCTGAATATCAAAAGAAACGTGCTGCTTTTGAGTATGATGCACAGGCTCATGATGCCTCTCAATTTGGTTTGGACTGTGGTTTTGCACAGGGGATGCCGATTCTCTATGATAAAGATAACGACAATCGCTCTGCTTGGGGAAATGCCATTGCCGATCTGGCAAAGATAAACCTTGATCATAAAACTCCGATAGTTGTTTTGGACTGTGATTTACAGGGAAGTGTCAAGACCGCAGATTTTGAAGCCGTAGCTCCGCAGAGATTTGTCCAAAGTGGGATTATGGAGCACAATACGGCAGTAGTAGCCGGTGCTTTGTCTGCTTCGGGAATCCAGACTTTTTGGGCGGATTTTGGAATGTTTGGTCTTGCCGAAGTGTATAATATGCAGCGTCTTAATGATATTAATCATGCTCATGTAAAGGTAGTTTTGACGCACGTTGGTTTGGACGTGGGAGAAGATGGCAGGACTCATCAGAGTATAGATTATATCAATTTGGTGCGTAATCTCTTTGGCTTTAGGATCATTTGTCCTGCCGATCCAAACCAAACTGATAGGATTATCCGCTGGCTGATCAATCAACCAGGTAACTATGTAGTAGCCATGGGACGCTCCAAACTTCCGATTATAAAGAACAAGGACAGCGCTGTGTACTATGGCATGGACTACAACTTTGCCTATGGCAAAAGCGATATCCTCAGAGAGGGAAATGATGCCATCGTATTCGTATGCGGGACGCCGGTTTCAAATGCGCTCAAGGCTGTTGACAGGCTCCAAGAAGAGGGTATCTTTTGCCGTTTGATCTATGTATCCTCACCCCTTGAAGTTGATGCTTCTTTGATAGAAGGGGCTTCCAATATAAAAGGCATTTTTACCATAGAAGACCACAGCATAAATGGTGGACTCGGCACCACTTTGGCAGAACTCCTTATTCAACAACGGCAAAACACCAAACTGGTCAAGATCGGCGTTAAAGCCTATCCTCTATCTGGCTCTTCCTCTGCTATCTACAAAAGCAATATGCTGGATACACAATCGATTGCAAATATAATACGTAGAGAAATCACGGCTGGAGAATAGGCATTGAACAAACTTAAACAGCCCCGTGGCAAACCTGAAACTAGCTCACCGCTAGAGCTGCTGCTCCCCGCGGGAAATAGCGATGCTTTGATAGCAGCTCTCGAAGGTGGGGCAGATGCCGTATACTTTGGGCTGAGCAAATTTAATGCCCGTAATAGAGCAAAAAACTTCTATCCCGACGAGCTAGCTTCTGCTCTGCAAAAGGTCAAATCATACAAGGCAAAGGCATATCTGGTTCTCAATACTTTGATCAAGAATTCGGAGTTAAGCGAGGTTGTGAGTATCTTAAGCAGTATCTCCCGCCTCGCTATTGATGCTGTGATTGTTCAAGATTGGGGTTTGTTTTGGTTGATTAAAAGGTATTTTCCCAAGCTGATTTGCCATGCCAGCACTCAGATGGGAAACCATAATTCGCTTGACTGCACTTTTGCCATGCATCAAGGCTTCGCAAGAGTGATCTTGGCACGTGAGCTTAGTCTATCCGAAATTCAGGGTATCGGAAAAAGAAGTAGAGCAGAGCTGGAAGTCTTTATCCATGGTGCTCTGTGCTACAGTTTTTCTGGCTATTGCCTTTTTAGCTCTTGGATGGGAGGCTTTTCTGCGAATAGGGGAGCTTGTAAACAACCCTGCCGAAGAGATTTTGCACAACCAACTGGTTCAACGAAACCCTTTTGTATGAGGGATTTGGAGCTGATAGACGATTTGCCGAAACTTGCCCAAGCCGGTGTTAAATCACTCAAGATTGAGGGTAGAATGCGGTCTTCGGAATATGTGTACAATGTTGCCAGAGCATATAGAATGGCTTTGGATGACGAGAGCAAGATAACCGAAGCCAAAAGAATTCTCAGTGAAGATGGTGGACGTAGTAAGACGGCACTGCTCTTTTCGGATGGATTAGAATCATATACTACCGAACAAAACCAAGCCGGGATTATCGTTGGTGAAGTATCCCACAATGACGGTAGTAGTATTGGCATCAAGTGTAGCTATCAGCTATCCAAGAAACATAGACTTTATTTTTATGACAACGAAAGCAGGCATTGGGATTTGCAGATTCTTTCTGTGTCTGGTCAAAGCTGTACTGCGGTAGGTGATCTGCTCCCAGACAAAGGGAAGCTGATCTACCGTTATGCAGATTCTACACATAAGACGTTTGCTTTCAAGGCAGAAAGGAAGGTGTTTCCCAAGGCAGATATGAAATATGTGCAGTCAGTTTTGGGGGCACTTGTACCTGCCAAGAGAAACACGCAAATCAAGCCTATTGTATGGATTAGGATAGCCACCCTAGAACAATACAATGCGCTGAAGGGCAATCATGATACTAGAATTATCTGTCCTCTTACGATATGTTTGGAAGTCAAAGCCATGGATATGGTGCCCGAAACGCCTCTTTTTATTGCGGAGGGACAGGTTTCTCAGCTCAAGAAAACGTTACATGAGTTGATTAGCATTGGTTTTAAACACTATGCCATATCTAGGCTTTCTCATCTCAGGCTGTTTCAAGATACGCAAGGCATTGAATTTGTTGCCAATGAACATGTTTACTGTCTGAACGACGCCAGCATCCAGGGTCTGTCACAAAGAGGTATTCATAGTTATGTAAGTCCTCTTGAAAACGACTATCCCAACCTTCTCCGCAGTAATTATCGTCATGGGATCATTCCCATGTATTTTAATCCCCCTCTTTTTAGCTCGCGAATCAAGCCCGAGATTGAACATGCTCTTAGTTTTGAGGGGAAAAAACTCATAATCGATGCAACAGATGCATGGTACAAAGTAGTTCCAGAGGAGCCAACCTGTTTGTTTCAATTCCATGCTAAACTGACAAAGCAGGGGTATCAGCAATTTCTGATTGATTTGAGCTATACCCAAAGTTCTGAAATAGCAGGAGTGCTTGATAGTTTCCACAAGGCAAAACAAATTCCAGGCAGCAATACTTTCAATTTTAAGAAAGGACTCCACTGATGATCCTCCATTTACCCCAATTATCTGTCCTTATGGAAAATCTCAACCTCAGCCAAGGAGTGTAAACATGAAGTCTGTCGTTCTTATCAGTGGAGGCATGGATAGCTTGGTTACTGCTGCAATTGCCGTAAGTGAATCCTCCGAAACCTACTTTTTACATGTCAATTACGGACAAAAAACATCTAAGCGGGAATTGGAATCCTTTGAGCGTATCTGCGAATTTTACCGACCCCAAGGGTATAAGGTGATTGAATTGAATTGGTTCAAGGAGATTGGAGGCTCGTCATTGACCGATGCCAATATGCCAATTTTGGATCATGGCGAAAGTCACGGAATCCCCTTTACCTATGTCCCGTTTCGCAATGCCAATCTCTTGTGTATGGCAGTTTCGTGGGCGGAAGTGATAGCTGCTGAAAGAGTCTATATCGGTGCCGTTGAAGAAGATAGCAGTGGATATCCGGATTGTCGCAAAGTTTTTTTTAAAGCGTTTGACAAAGCCATCGAAAGTGGTACCGCCACCTCTACAGTAATTTGCATCCACACCCCCGTAATAGATATGAACAAAGCAGAGATAGTATCCAAGGGTATGGAACTGGGTGTTCCCTTTGATTTTTCTTGGAGTTGCTACAAGAATGATGACATAGCCTGTGGGAAGTGCGACAGTTGTCAGTTAAGATTAAAAGCCTTCCGCAGAGCCAATGCCATAGACCCGATCCAATACTATGTAAAGGAGGTCTGATGCAGACTAACACCAAAAATATCCTCATCATCATGACTGGTGGTACGATAGCAATGCAGGATTCAGTAAACTTGGGAGTAGTCCCAACTGCGGAGTTTGCGGAGTTTTTGAAAGCCTTCCCCCAGTTAGACAAAGTGGCAGATGTCAGCATTAACGACTATTCAAACATCCCCAGCCCCTACATGACTCCCCAGAAAATGATGGACTTGGCAAAGTTCATTGATTTGAATGTAATTGATTATGATGGAGTGGTCATTACTCATGGAACGGATACTTTGGAGGAGACTGCCTTTCTTTGCGATTTGGTGCTTACCACCAGAAAGCCAGTGGTTTTTACCGCTGCTATGCGTAGTGGCAGTGAAATTGGGTTGGATGGACCCAGAAACATCATCGGCGCTGTGCGTGTTGCTTCTTGCCCAGAATCATTTGATAAAGGTGTTTTAGTCGTGATGAACGATGAGATACATACCGCCAGAGATGTGATAAAAACAGATACTGGTAAGGTTGATGCTTTTGTTTCCATGGGTTATGGTCCTCTGGGGACAGTAGATCCAGACAGGGTAGTCTATCATAGGCAAACCATGTATCGGGAAAATGTATGGACTGAAGAAATCGAGGAGAACATTGATCTGATCAGAGCAAGTGCCGGTTTTGACGGTAGGTACATTCGCTGTTCGATGGAGCATTCTGCAAAAGCTATCGTAATTGAAGCATTCGGCAGGGGAAATTTGCCTTCGCATCTTCTTCCGGATCTGAAAGCGGCAATGAACCAGGGTATGCTTGTAGTAATATGCTCGCGTACCTACACGGGAAGAGTATTGCCAGAATATGGATATGCTGGCGGGGGCAAAAACCTGATGGACATGGGTTGTATTTTGGCGGGAGACCTCAAAGGCAACAAAGCTCGGTTAAAGCTTATGACCCTCTTTGGAAAATACAAAGACCCATTAATGGTGCGAAAATTCTTTATCCAAAGCTTGGAATAACTTCATCGAAATAACAGACGATCTTGTTTTTCCCACTATTCTTACCAATATAGAGAGCTTTGTCTGCCTCTTCGATGAGTTCCTCAGCATGCAAATATGACTGGGCATAGGAAAAGCCAATGGTTAAGGTGATTCTTACTTCGACGCCATTGTGTATCACAATAGCCCTTTGTACTTCCTCTCTGATTCTTTCCAAAACAGTGAAGCAACCTGTGTAATGCGTCTCCGTAAGGACTATCAAAAATTCTTCTCCACCCCATCTGCCCACATAGTCTGTTTCTCGGATACCCCTTTCTCGTGTGAGAAAGATGTTTGCAACCTCTTTTAAGACTTTATCTCCACAATCATGACCATAGGTATCATTGATCTTTTTAAAGTTGTCGATATCTGCGATTGCTACAAAGAAAGCACGTCCAGACCTCTTGGTGCGGTTGATTTCCCGCTCCATAATCTCTGAGAGCACCCTTCTGTTGTAAAGTCCTGTGAGTGGATCATGCCGGGCAAGCCGTTCCAACTCAGCATACGCGGTTTCAAGCTCTTTGTTCTTTTTGGAGAGTTCGTTTGTTACCACCAGCATTTCAGAATTTAGAGCTTCCATCACTTCAAACATATCCTCTTGACTCTGTTCCTTTTTTACTTTGGAATCTATATTTACAAAGATACCCAAAACTCCCAATGCCCGATTATCATCATCTACTACCGGTGATACATGCAGGTCTGCCCAAAAGAGCTTTCCATCCCTACGTTTATATTGCTTAACCTTGCGGATGGATGGGATTTCGTGATTAATCAGTTTCTGATAATTCTCATCACTTTCTTGGACATCACTATCTGGTGTGATATCGCGGATATTGAGTTGACAGGCATCAAAGGTATTCCACCCCAAGAAATCACTCCAGGCTTTATTGACTACCAAGAATCGTCCATCTTTATCAGTAAGACCCATTGCCACGCTGGCACTATTGAAAATCCTTAAATACAGATCTTGCAACTCATGTTCATTCATATCTACCTCAACTATAGGATTCATATTTATACTTATCTATTTCATTAACATTACTTTGCGAATGCTAGTGCCCAAAGAGTTCTTAACGCGTATCAAATACACTCCGCTGGCTGTCTTTTTCCCTTGCTGGTCTTTTCCATTCCAAAGATAGCGATACTCGCCGGCGCTAAGCTGTCCATCCTCGAGGCTTTTAACTTTTTGCCCCTTGATGTTGTAGATGTCGATTTGGATGCGATCCTGCTCTCTTAGCACAAAACTGATTGTCGTATTGGGATTAAAGGGATTTGGATAAGCAGCAAGGTTCATAACATTGGATAATGGTAAATCTTGCGGAGTTGCTCTCACAGGACTGAGGAGGTATCTATTTTCGCTGAAGTTTAGGGTAAGAGACTTGATCTTTTCGGTGGTTCTGCTTTGAATCCAATAGTAGTCATTGGGATTTACTATGTTTTGTAGCTGAGATGAGGCTTGCCACTCCGTCCATTGGATCAAGCCCACGTTGTCAAAAAGGGCAAAAACATTCCCGCCACTTGCCGAATATGCTTCCAAACGAATATCAAAGAACAGATAGTTTGATTGGGGTGTGATCTCGACATTGAACCATTGCCATCCATTTGTCCCACTGAGATCGGTGGTGAGTGTCTGAGAACCAACAATTGAACTGGTGCGAGAACTATAAAAGCGAACTACTACATTGGCTGTTGTAATGTTTCTGGTTTTTATCCAACCATGCAGGCTCAACCTATCTTGGGAGTAAAGCTTCATGCGTTTTTTAAACGGTGCCGTTGTGGTTTGCCCAGCCGAAGGCACCAGCATTGCAGAACGCGTACCCCCGATGAAGTCATTGGTAGAAAAAGTATCTATCTGCCATGCAGTACCTCCCTCGTCTTCAAAGTTTCCATACCATACTAGCTCTCTGCCGAGTCTTACTTCTGCTTCGGGGATGGGGTCTATGCCAGTGATAGACGAGATGCTTCCTTGCCGTGGCAGTTTGGTTGGTGGCGTAGCATAAAAGGTATCTGCTTGAGGAGCCAAGGTTCTTTGGATGCTGTGTTGGCTTGTAGCAAGAGGGGTTGTAGCAGGACTGGGTATGACAAATCCTTCACCAAGTTCTTTATCGACAGCAAATACAGTGTTTCTTTCACTGCTTTTCATGGCTATGTAATCCAATAGATATATGCCAAGTTCACCAGTTGCACGGTAGGGAATATAATCATTGAGAAAGATTGGTACTACTCGATAGTTTGAAAATCCCTCTAAATCTGCATCGGCATAGAGAATCATTGAGGGCCAACACTCTGGATAGTCGAGATCAAAAGTGTAGTTTCCCAGTGAATGGGCAATCAGTTTTCCGTTATACATTTCCAAGGCTTGGATGATGTGTGGATGATGTACAATGACAATATCCGCTCCTGCATCAATGGCATACTGCCTAATAGCAATATCCCACAGGTGAGGAACATCTGTACGATAGTCAAAGTCTTCATCTTGGGTGATATCTTCATCGTAGATAAAGCTCTTGTCATAACCACTTCCGGGACTAATGGAATACTCACTGCCTGCGTGCATTTCTACTACTTTTAAATCTGCCACTCCCTGAACCGCTTCAATTTGCTTGCTGATATAATATGGCGTCATATAGGCAAAGCCAGATTTGTCATAACCTGCTTGTAAATATGGCTGGGCATTGTTGTATTGACCGGTGCGGTCTGAACTTCGCAAGAAGGCGATGTTCAGTCCTTTTTTATTGATAAAAGCAGGTGTGTAAGCCTCATAAGAATTTAGTCCCGAACCACTATGAAGAATCCCGGCACTATTTAAAACCTGTTGCGTTTGGATTAGTCCTGCATTTCCATAATCCAAGGTATGGTTGTTTGCCAAGGAAACTATATCGATACCAGCATGTACCAAACCATTGACATTGTTTGGATTACCACGATACACCACAGATTTTGTGGGGTGCTGAACCCCTTGATTGGTAAGCGCTACTTCCAGATTTGCTACCGTTATATCTGCTGCTCCTCCCAAGAGCTGCCGGGTTGGCTCAAAAATGGCATTTACACCTTGAGTAGGTATGATTCCACCAGCTTGTTCATAACGCCTTGCCAACATCACATCACCGATAAAGTTTAACTTCACAGGGAGAGTTCCCTCACCCTCATCAATAGCAATCATGGTACTTGCCAAGCCCCACTTTCCGCTACTATCAGTCACTTTAAGTGTCACGCGCCATGGTCTATCGTCGCTCACGGTGAATGTCTTGAGCGGATTGGCTATCGTGCTCGATGTCGAATCTCCAAAATCCCAATAATAAGTAAATACCGAGCTGTCCACATCTATGACGGTACTGTCAAACTGGATTTGTACTTGCCTTTGGTGTTGGACAATTCTTTGTGATACAATCTGATATGAGATGCTGACCTGGGGAGCTTGGGGGATTTCGTCGCTGATGTTGTAGATGTTATCAAACCATACACTACGGTTTGAGGTTCCATCCAGATCATTTACATAGATGATGGAAGTAATGATAGGCAAGTATTCAAAGAAAGACCACCAATCGTCCGCAATCGGAAGCTTGTAGAGATTCCAGTTGTTATGTGCATAAGCACCTTGATAGACGGGAACCCATTGTTCAATGTTTAGAGTAGCAGACCCAGAAAAAGAATAGAAGAGGGTATTTGTCCCGTCTCTGAAACCTATACCTTGAATCCTAGCACCACTTTGGGTTCTGCCCGCTACCTGCCACACGGCATTGGTATCAACTGCAACAGGAGTGATGAATTGCTCCTTCCAAGTATTCCCAGATAGCTTGAGTGAATAGCTTGACCCGGGATAAACTATCTGGGTATCAAAAGAAAACGCACTAGGCTGGATATCTTCATCGAGCCAAGAAAATAGAGAAACTGAGCCGCTTTCAAAATCTTCAATCACGGTGAAACGCTGTTGCGCCAATGCTATTGAACAGATGAGGAGCATACCTCCAAGGAGTAGCGCTTTTACATAGAGAGCGGATAGTTTCATGGGGACTCCTATTCTTTTGATAAATTTGCCTACTTTTCTTGGATACGGCGGATCAGGTCCTCTGCTTGAGCATCCTGTGGATAAAGATGACCCTCATGCCATGTCAAATCTGCATCCCAATGACCGGGGGCTTCATAGACAGCGCTTGCCACGAAGCAGTATGTAACCTCGTTGATTACCAATTTACGATCATTGTCATACATAATATCAAAAGCCATGCTTTGTGCCTGCATCTGTTTGGTAATATCAAAGGCAAGTTTCACAGCTTCGATGGGTATCAAACTCAAATCATAGTTTACACTACCACTTCCCGAAGCACGAAAATCATCTTTTCGATTTGCTCGAGTGAAGCCAAATGCTCTATTGCCAATCACGGTGATCCTAATATCGTGGCTATTATTGGCACAGAATTCTTGGAAATAGGCATAGTTCTTTTGGATCAGATAATACTCTGGGATGGGGGGATACTCGTTTTTTAAGATATATGGCATAGCGTACCATGCCCGTTTTAACACACCCTTGAGATAGTGGAGGTTTACTCTGTGCCAGTCAAACTCAAACTCATTGAGAGAATAGGGAAAGAACACGCGTTTAAAAGTCTTATCGACGTAAAATTTAGCTTCTTGATAGCTATCCACCTTGATCACGTTTGCAGAGGCAGCACCTACAGAAAGCTTGAAAACGAGAGGAAAGGCAGCACTTTTTAGAAATTGGATTGCCTCCTCATAGTGCCAAAAAACCCAAGACTTGATTCTCGGTGCATCAAGAGCATTGAGCAGATAGTGTTGTGCCAGCTTTTCGTCATAGTGCCAGCGCGTTGGGTAGTCCGGAAAAACTTCGAGACCCAGTGTAGATTCAATGGCATCGAGGATTTTTGGCGCAGCTTGTTTATCATCTGGAATATGATACCAATGCCACATTACTCCATCGCATCCGGCAAGTCTTTCAATAACGTCATTACGTTTTAGATCGATCTTTAACACATTGATTCCAATACTTTGCAAGTATTCTACCCATCTATGAGAATAGCTGTATTTATCCAGCTTTCCTGTCCAATGCACGGCTATCTTCATGATAACTCCAATGCTACAGCTTTTTTTTTGCCCCGAAAAAACTAAAAAACCAAGTCCCTATAGTTTAGCTATACACAAGGTTAGCAAAACATCGGGACTTGCAATCTTGCATGATATTTCCTATACAGCGATACCTGCCTGTAAAGCTCTGATATTTGCTTCTACAATAGCTTCGCCTTTGGAGGCAAAAATAGCGCGGATAGCTTCTGCAATTTCTGCTTCTTCAAATCCCAAATGGCTAATAGCAGCACCTAACATCACTATATTCATAGCACGTGATGCTTTTACATCTTTGGCAATGGTATCGGCATCGATCAGAACGTGGTTGTCAACGCCTTCTATTTCGTGATAAATAGCCTCTATATCCGGATAGACGGCGATGTTTTTGAATGGTGTTTTATTGGATATGATCCAACCATCGGATGCCAGATATGGAAGATAACGAAGGGCTTCCATTGGTTCTACAGATAAAATCATATCTGCTTGACCTAAAGGGATTAGATCACTCTGAACAGGTTTGTCTGATAGCCGAAGGTGAGATTGAACATCTCCTCCTCTTTGGCTCATGCCATGTACTTCTGCTTGTTTGAGATTCCAGCCGCGTTTGATGGCAGCATAACCTATGATGGTGGCGATGGTCAGAATTCCTTGTCCACCTACTCCAGCGAGGATAATATCTTTTTTCATGGCTACTCCATCCTGTTCTTTCTTTTGAGGATTTGCAAGCATTCACGGCGAGGAATGATTACGGACACACCCTCGTAGGCAAGCTCTTCACGAAAGACCTGTACCATTTCCTCATGGTTTTTCTTAAAAGGTACAAAGACGCGTATGTGATCTTCTGCCACACCCAATCCTTTGCAGATATCTTCCAATTTTCCGGCTGCGGTATAATCCTGTCCGCCTGTCATACCGGTCGTGGCATTGTCCAAGATCACAATTACGACATTGCTCTTGTCAAACACGCAATCTAAAAGACCGGTTAAGCCAGAGTGCGCAAAAGTACTATCACCAATAACGGCAACTGCTGGATAGTGCCCGGCATCGGCTGCACCTTTTGCCATAGTAATGGAAGCTCCCATATCTACACAGGAATCTATGGCATTGTATGGAGGTAAAAATCCCAATGTATAACAGCCAATATCACTAAATACATGACCTCTACCATATTCGCTAAGTGCTTCATTGAGAGCATTATAAGAATCAGAATGCGGACATCCTACGCAAAGCATGGGTGGTCTGCCGGCTACGATGGAAGGCACATCTTTGCCATAGGTATCGCTCAATCCCAAAGCTTGAGCAACTTTGTTGGGATTGAGTTCTCCATCGCGAGACAGTGTTCCATCCAATCTTCCTTTGATGGGTTTTATCCCCATGAAAGCAAAACCCTTGATACTATCTTCAACCACAGGCATGCCTTCCTCCAATACCAAAAGGGCATCGCACATCTCATAGAGCTTGTGAATTTCTGCAGTAGGCAGTGGATACTGAGAGATTTTTATCACTGGGTGGGGAAGAGGCTTTTCTTGGAAATTTTCCATCAGATAATTGTATGCCAAACCACAGGCGATGATCCCCAAACTTTTGTCCGGAGCATCGAAATTGAACTTGTTAAAGGGGGAGTTTTGTGCTTCGGTGATATATTTATCCTGCATTGCGATCAGGTTTTTATACTTCTTTCTTGCCACCGCAGGCAAGAGCATAAACTGAAACTGATCTGTAGGCTTGTGTAATTGGTTTTGTGCCAAAGGGTTCCGTCTTAGGACAGCAGAGCGGGAATGTGAGAGTCTGGTTGTAAGCCTCAGCATTACCGGAATTTGATACTTTTCTGAGAGCTCAAAGCCATAGAAAGCCATATCATAACACTCTTGTTGGCTGGATGGTTCCAAAATCGGGATCATGGCAAACTTACCATAAAAACGGGAGTCCTGCTCATTTTGTGATGAATGCATCGAAGGGTCATCTGCCACGGTAATAATCAGACCACCATTAGCACCTGTAAAGGCAGAATTCATAAAGGGATCGGCTGCCACGTTCAAACCTACGTGTTTCATCGTTGCCATTGCCCTTTTTCCGGCATAAGACATACCAATTGCAGATTCTAAAGCAGTTTTTTCATTTGAAGACCAAGTTCGATGAATCCCAGCGGCGGCTGCTTCTTTGCTGTGTTGGACATACTCCACGATCTCGGTCGAGGGTGTCCCGGGATAGGCATAAAAACCTGATATACCAGCATCTAAAGCACCTTGTGCCAAAGCTTCATCGCCCAAAAGCATCAGCTTTTCCATATCTTCTCCTATAAGATTTTTTTCCTAAACCCAATAAATATGGGGTGCTGATTACGTGCAAGTTTTTTTTTCAGTATGATGAGGCTTTATCAACGATTGGGCGTATATGAGGATCAGATACTTCGCCACTTTCCCTCTTAACAGAGCTCTGGTTTGCCTATTGATATGCGGTGCGGATGTGGGGAGAAAAGCCCAACAAAGCTGCGCTATGAGCTTGGTATGGCTTCGACGTATGAGAAAGCAGGACATTGGGGATATGCCCTCTTGAAGGTGATTTTGAATAAGGATTGTCGATAACAGGTAGTAATCTGGAGTAAACAGCAGAGTGATACCCAGCATCTATTTTCAACGAAGCAGAGCTCACACAAGGAGGCTCAATGTTCGCTATGCCAGGAAAATTGCATACAGCTTGCGTATAGGGCGAGTTCTGTGCTATGATCTTCTACGCGATTTACGAAACTCCCAAGGAGGTACAGGATTGGCGTCTTGCCACAGCCCACGTTTTGCCTTTTGAGCTTCTACTTGTAATCTCGCCAAGCTCTTATCTTTGCTATACTGTTTATAATGCCAAGCATAACCGTTCTTGACTAACATTTCTCCGAGGTTTTGCCCATTGGGAAGGATGATTTGGGCTAGATGTCTTTGATAGCGGTCTTGGGATTGAATCTGGACTTTTACCATCTTACCAAAGGCATGTTTGGAGGCAAAAGACTTTGCTTGGTTGCCGAAAGCTTGTTTTTTTTCGGGGGCATCAATACCCAAGATGCGAATCCGGTACAATGTCTTTTGCGAAAGCACTTCGATAGTATCGCCGTCTAGAACCGCAACTACCTTACCATTAATGCTCTTTGGCGCTGAGTACAATGATCCGAAAACACAGCACAACAGACACAGAATAAGCAGTTTACGTAGCATTCCTACCCCCCCAAGGTTAGATTAAAATGTCATGCTTAGATTGAGAGTGGGACTGTTTTGCCAATAGCCAACAGATACACTGCGGCGTTTGCGGCTGGCATCCAAACGCAGGATATCAATGGCGCTTACCAAGTGGTTTAGGATCAGGACACCGGATGCGATTTTGGCATAGTCTTCGAGCTTGCTTTTATCTCCACGGATGTTTCCATAGTTCAATCTATGATCTTGGCTCATCCAGCTCCAAGCCATCTCATCGCTATAGATATTGGCATCGATGTACTGCTGTTGCAAATCCGCTTGATCTGGAAAGAGGTTTATTGCCATTTCGCGTATCATGGCATTGTATCCTCCGGCTTCAAATCCGCTGCTTTGGTAACGAGATAGATGTTGTTGGTATTCAGCGGAATAGTTGCCAGGATTGATATCGGCAAATTTGAGGGCATACTCGTATGCTTCGCGGTTTTTGATCTTGATTTCATTGTTAAAATAAAAGATGGAAGAGACTGTGGCTACTTCACTAGCCAGCATTGCATAGCCGTAATCATTGCCAGAACGGATTTGACCCCAGCCAGGGATGAGGGCGCTGCGCAAGAACAAGGAGCCCTTGCTTTGGGCAGAAAGCGAAGCTGCGAGAATGAGTGCGAGAATAAGCATCCAGTGTTTTTTCATTTGATTTGTTCCTATAGTCCCAGTTCTAGGTTTAGCATCACACCATTATGCTCAGTGGGAGAAACTGAAACCTTGTGCTCGATGTTTCTACGGGTGAGAAACGTGACGTCCAATGCAGAGACTACGCGATTGAGAATCAAGACCCCAAAAAAGAGGTTCTTGTCCATTTTTGTCTGTTGGTGACGCTTTCGTAAATTCTTGTATTGCTTCCAATTGGTACGGCTATCCCACTGCCAGGCTTCATCTGTATTGTAGGTATTGGCTGCTAGGTATTGTTCATAGGCATCAGGATCGTAATTGTAAACGAGATAATAGTTTCTAGCTAAAAGCTCTTGGATGGTATTGAAATCATAGCTACTGTAATACTCTTGCAAGCGCTGATAATACCTGTCTCCAAAGTCCGTATCTGCACCAGCATGGATTTTGGCAAATTGCTTGTAAGATTTGTTCAGGCTTTGCATGTTGCTCTCGGCATTGAAATATGCAGCAATGGAAATGACATCAGCAGTAATCAATGCAGCTCCGCGATTTACCTTACCCAAATACAATTCACCGCTTCCGGGCAGGATCAATGACATTCCAATGGGCAAGATCCGTTCTTTGGCATTTGCCGTAAGTACACTTACTAGCAAGATCAATAAGGAGAGGGTCTTTTTCATTTTAGTACCTAAAACTTATAGGAAACTGAAAGCGCAGGAGTAAAGGTTTGCTGACGCAGATCCGTATAGTATTGAAAATGCAAGCCACTATCAGAAAGGTAATAGCGATTCCGTTTATTGGTGACGCTGATGGCATCAAGACCGCTAGTGATGTGATTTATAGCCATCATAAAACTCAAGATACGGGCTTTGCCATACTCCTTTTCGGCATCTTTCCTCATCTGAATATACTTGTTGCGCATGGGAGAGGCTATCGGGAGATTGGGAGAAATGGGTTGGATGCTTGGGTTTCCGGTAATAAAATCGGCAATGCGATAGTTTGCTTGCCAACGTATCTCGTGTGGTTGACCATCAGTCCAAATCCATACTCCACTATATTCGGGCTGATCCAATACGAAGTTTCCATTGCTATCAGTGGCAAAACTATGATACCAATCTGCCCAGCCAAAGATGTATTTGTTATACTTGCCAATGTCTTCGTAAAAGTGCTGGGTAAAGGAGCTGTCCAAGCGGAAGAAATCACTATTGTAGATATCATCGGGATTGTGAGCGATCACGATGTTTTGCACTGCAAGCTGAAAGTTTCTGTCATATCGTTTGCCGGTATATTCATATCCGCCAATGTTCATGGTTATCGTCTCGCCAGTGGCGTACTTTTCATAATCATCAACCTGACTATTGCCCTTGCTATTGTAATAGACAATACCTCCAATTAACATGAGCTCTATGGCAGGGAAAATGTATGTAGTAATGGCACTCTTGTCTGCATAGTATTGACCCAAACCGGGGACCAGCATCGAGTATAACATGGCTCTACGGGCATCACGTTTTTCGTAGTTTATCTTAATGAGATCATCTTGGGGTGCCACTTTCGGTTTCTCTTCTTCTTTGAAAAGATCATCGATATCCTGTTTTCCCTTAGTGGCTTGGGCTACAAGACTCAATGCCATGCTTAGAACAATTAGTACAAGGATTACTTTCTTCATAACTGCCTCTTTTAAAGAACTTACTTCTCTATCGCAAATTTAAATTTTTTGGCTTTGCCACTACTCTTGACTGTGGCAATGTACACTCCAGAACTTAGCTTTGTGGAGTCAAGCAAAATATCTCTAATGGTTTCATTCTGATGGTCAATGCTCTTTTGGAGGATGAGTTTTCCGGAGATGTCAAAAATCACAATCTCAGTCTTCATGCTTGGATTGATCAATCTCAGCCGATACTCATTACTGCTTACTGGATTGGGAAAGACATAGGCATCGAAAGCAGTAGTGGGATTGGTATTTTGTTCCGCAAAAGAGCTAAAAAAGACGCCAGTTCCTTCATTTCGGAAGCCGCTGAAAAGAATCGGATTGGTAATCGCTGCGGATTGAGAGTAGATAGCTATGCTGTTGTTTATATCCGGCACAATCCAATATAGCTTTTGATGAGCTTGAGCCCAATAGAAGAGGTCTTCCTGATTGCGTTTTTGCCAAAAAAAACTATACTCGGGAACAAAATCTCCGCTCGCATTGAGCGTTAGATATCCTAACTGGTTTGCGGGAATCAGGATATGCGGTTCTCCTGTGAAACTAAGAGCTTTTGGGAATGATAGTTGGCTAAAGCTATATCCTTCAAAAGTCTTGGGGTATCCATATTCAAAGGTACCGTCATAGCGAAGTATATAAACACGGTCTGCCAAGCCAAAAAACAAGAGCGGATCTACGGATGAGGTCTTGAAGACTCCCAGTTGTGTAGGTAGCTCACTTATGAAGGGATTACTAAAGAGTTTCGTGAATTTTGAGTCCCTAAAGACATAGAGGTCTCCTCTGTCTGAGAAGAAATACAGATAGTGAACTCTGCTTACAGCATCTACCACCAATAAAGGTTCAAAGCTACTTACCATAGTAGGCATATCATAATTGAATTGAACAGTAAAGGTATTCACGTCTATGACATGCAATTGATTGCCACCCAAGGCATAGATGAGGTTTTCTGCAATGGCGAGTTTCTTGATTCCGGCAATGTTTAGGGCTTGGATGTGTTCTTTGGTGATATGATATAGCTTTTGAGCCGTTGCTGCCAGCAGGGCGGAGTCAACACTGATGATGGTGGAGATATCAGTATCCAAACGATGTAGGCATTGAAGCAGGTCATCATTGGCAAATTCATAAGTCATCAGGTCTGTACCTGAATGAGTGGCTAGCTCGGGAATGCTATTTGTGTTTACATCGCTCGTTATGAAAGGATTTGCCCATTGGATATATGGCAGTTCAAAGCTACCGCTTAAGTTTTGCCAATCCAGCGAACCTGGCATAGGATTGAGTGTGTAAAGCATGATGCTGTTATTGTTGGAGAGGCTTTCTGCCAAAAGCGGAAGCTCTGGCATTTGGGTAAAGCTTGATGAAATGATGGGAGCCGGAAACTCATTGGCAAACACCGATTGAATCCGTTGAAAGCCATCAAAAAACCCTAGCCCCAGCTGGATATTCATTAGTCTGGCTGGATTGGAGTTAAAAGCTATGTTGTAAAGAGCTGGAACACCTGTATTGGTTAGCAGGGGAGGAGTAGTGTTGTTACCGAGCTTGTCTTTCCAAATGCTCTGAGACCAATTTACAAAATTACCATCGACATCCAATACTGGTTTATGCTTGTGAAAGTATTCGTAGGCAGTGCCCGTCCAATAGTATGAATATACATATCCGATATCGGGTAAAGCGTCTGCTTCGATGATTTTAACACCACGTTTGTAGTAGTTTGTGTTGATCGAATTGTTTTCGAAATTGGAGCTAAAGTTCCCGTCATTGCCAGTAGAACCTTGATCGTAAATGATGCTTTCATCAATGTGCCAGGCAAGAATACCACCACCCACAGAGGAGCCATCGCTTTTGATAAACGAAGGTAGCAAATAGTCGTATTCATAGGTTGGGGCTGGTGGAGTAGAATTGTCTGCATAAGAAGTAGGGTAGAGGATGACCCTGCTATCAAGGGTTCCGTGCACTGCCGTTCCTCCATCGCCATCTGGATCTACGCTACGGTTTTCGAGCAAAACATATTCTTTTTCGGATAAGGGTATCTTGATCATGGACAGTCTTGGATTTCCGTTTACTTGTTTTGAGGAAGAGCAAAGCAGGGGCATATCTTGATAGAGAGGGAGTTCGGTGATGTCCTTGAAAAAGCCTCGTTCCTGCATTGACTCGCCAAAAAGGAGTTCTCTCGAAAATGCACCAGGCAAAACCGGCAAGACTCCTTCGACAAAGACATAATCACCATTATCGGCGGTGTCTATGAGGATGCCTCCACCGCCACTGTCCATAATGTCAAAGACACCCACCATGGGTTGAAAACTCCTTACATTGTAAAGATCAACTAAACCCAATGAATGTCCAAACTCATGGGCAATCACGGCATTCAAGGCACCATAACCAGTATGATAGACTTTTCCGTTTTCCTCGAAGGACGAGAAATCCTGAGAAATAGTCGATGGAACATTTGAAGCAGTGAAAATCCGCACGGCTCCATTATCCACCACAGCTTCCTTGCCGGCACCAACACGAATGAAAAATGATGGAATATCCGATGGACTATCACCATTCACGTCGTGTTGCCAATCTGAACCGGCATGAACAATCATGAAATGTGAATACTGGGCAAAATCAATTTCCGGATCGTCGGCATCAGCCGTTTCAAAAGCTGTTTTGAAGTATTCCTCCATCCTTGCCAAGAATACAGAGGATTCGGCATTGGGGGGATTATAATATCCCATGGTTTGAGGAAGTGTATAGGCTTGCTTGTCTTTTGGGTACACGTCATATTGGAGGTTGTAGCTTTCATTGGAAACAGCGCGGTAGTAGTATTTTAAAGCTTCAAAATTTGCTTCGAAATAGGTGCGGTCATGGGGTGGACTGCCGATTGTGCTGAGGTAGCTTGGGTCTGGTTCTAGCAAAAACTTGCCATTGCCAGCAGTGTTTGGGTTTACCTCTTCCTGAAAATCCACCAAGATCACGAGTAGCTTTTCCCAAGTAGGGTTCTTGGCATCTATCTTTGGCTGTATGTGTTTGGCATCTATGAGCAGATTGGTATGAGGGTGAATCTTTGCTTTGCGAAAAGCTTCACGTTTGGGGAGCATCAGTTTGCTAGCATGAAAGTGTGCTAAGGGCGATATCATCAATAAGATGACTAAGATATGGTACATTTTCTTCATAACAAAGCCCAACCAAGCCACGGGAAAAACCCGAGACTTGGCTAATTTTGTATTTTTAACTTGCGTTAAAACTCGAGTCCGATGGAGAAGAACTTGTTGTAATCAACGAGTTCACCACCTTCAATCATGGCAAAATCCACATTGAATTTATACAGTTCTGCAAAGGTATATTGCAGACCTACTCCAAAGCTGGGTCCGCTGATTTTGCCTACCTCATCATGAAAAAATCCACCCCTCAGAGAGATCAAATCGAGATACTTAAACTCTGCTCCGGCGGAATAAATTGTCTCATCGAAAGGATCCCATCCGGTTACCAATCTCTGTACTAAGTTATCTTCATTGGCGAGGATTTTACTGGCTTCGCCGGATATGATAAATCTACCCATGGGATCGTTGAAAACGGTATAGGCAACACCAGTTCTAAAAGTCATGGGAAGAGGATCGGATTGGGCATCATTTACATAAGTGACATTGGGACCGATGTTTTGTATTACTACAGAGGCATCCAGACCAGGAATCCCAAGGTTTTTGAATTTGGTGCCAAGATCAAAGGCAAAAGAAAAGGCAGAACCTTCGGTATCAGTGGCACCTGTTGCGGGTCCCAGGTAGCTGTAAATAAGCTTGAAGTTTCCACCCAACCCCCAAAATTCAGGGATTATGTCATAACCATAAGAGGCAGAACCGGCAACGTCATAGCTGTGAAACTCGCCTCCTACGGTGCCAATTTCATCAGTTTGAATCTGGGTTCCCATGTCCATCCAGACGATGTTTAAACCCATATTTCCGATGCCTTCAAAGTATTGGTTCCATCCGAAATACTCATAGAACATGTCATTTGCATCACCACCTGCACCTTGCAGCCAAGGTGAGTGATTTCCAGCAAATTGAGTTTTGCGGTTAAAAGCCATAGCTCCCGGATTCCACCACCCAGCATAAGCATCGTCCACTACTGCGGAATATGCTCTACCCATACCGTTTGCTCTGGCACTGGGTTCTATAGTGAGAAAGAGGAATGCGGCTTGCGATACTGCTGATAAAGCAGTAGGTATTATTATTACTGCGCTCAACAACAGCGCGATAAGGATATTTCTATGTACACTCACGGGTACCTCCCAAATTATTCGGTGAAATCAGGTAGCAGAACATTCCTGAAATTGACATTGGTTTACCGGATAAAATACTACAAAACCCCGAGTATCCCAATGAATTTATCTCATTTGCACCAAAATTGCACATCAAGGATAGCAAAACTGTGTCCTATCTCCTTATCATCTTTAGTAATATCTAAAGACTAAATCTTTGCTATGGTTGGTGCCGAAGGCCGGAATCGAACCGGCATGGGCATAAGCCCGGTGGATTTTGAGTCCACTGCGTCTACCAATTTCACCACTTCGGCACACTTGATGTCCTTTTTAATGAACCTCAGTTCTTGTCAAGTGCAAAAATGTATTTCATGACCGCAATCAAGAACAAAGAAGCGTTTATGAATGATGATAAATCATCCAACTGATGATAGCTCATAATGTTGACTCCATGCCAAGAAATCATTGGAAGTACCATCTTCATGATACAAAAACTATCGCTTGTGTTGACTTTGGAACTAGCTTTGCCTTCCGTTTAGCCATACTGAGTCTTTGGGAAACTCTGATGAATAGAAGACCAAGCTGCTGAGTAAATCGTCCCAATTGCAATGACGCATATCCGATATATCAAAAAAAATCATATTCGCATCCTTGCCTTTACCAAGGCTTCCTATCTGCTCCTCCAAGCCCAAGACCTTAGCTGCACCCAATGATATCCGGTATAGTGCTTCAGCAGGTAAAAGGGGATAAATCCGCTGCCGGTAGTTTGCCATTTTGGCATGGTATAACATATCCAAGACCGTGCCTGCACCAACATCCGATCCCAAAGCAAAATTGAGCTGGCTATCGATGATTTTCTGAAGCGGAAATTCTCCGCTTTTCAGGTAGAAATTGCTATCCGGACAGTGGGCAATCTTGGTATTGCTTTCTTTTAGGATTTGTAGTTCAGTATCACATAGGTGGATAGCATGCGCCATGATTGTCTTGTCTCCCAAGAGTTTCATTTGGGAGTAAACTTCCGTGTAGGAAGCCATGCCAAAAAGGTCTTTGACCCATTTGATTTCGTCCGGGTTTTCTGATAGGTGGCTTTGGATGCGGATATTGTTCCTTTGGGCAATGTTAGCCACCTCACACATTAGTTCTTTTGTGCAGGTTGGAGCAAAACGCGGAGTGAAAATATATTCCAAGTGCTGGTCTTTGTGTTGCCAATCGGCTATAAGCCGGGAACTCATATCTAAGGCATAGGAAGTACTATGCAACAGATATTCTGGTGCATTGCGATCCATCAAGGTCATGCCTATGATAGCTCTAAAGCCTATGTTTGAAGCGATTTCAAAGGCTGCTTGGCATGCTTCATAAAAGGGAGCCGTGTAGATTACAGCAGAGGTTGTGCCGCTACGCAATAAAGCGCCGAAAAAGTCCTCGGCAAGCTGTTTTGCAAAACCATAGTCATGAGATTTGTATTCTTCTGGAAAGACTACTTCATTTAACCATGGCAATAAAGCCGGTTTGTACTTTCCCCTGATGCGATATTGCGACAGATGCACATGGAGATCGATGAAGCCAGGTAGGCAGAGGCAATGGCTCTTGTCGATGGCATCCGTATCCCTTATCCAATCAAAGTCTCTTAGCTCCTCTATCTTAGCATTGTCGATGATGATTACACAATTTTCATGGATGCGGTAGTTTTGGGGGCTTTCAGGATTGATTACATTAGTCTTGATCTTGATCATAAGTCACTCTCTCGATACTAATAAGCTTGTTTTTTCCGATCCCAAAATGTAGCACTTGCGCGGATTGTGAACTGGTACCTTTAGCGCTGCTTAGCTCTCGGATGTAGGACATTGGTCTTCCTTTTTTGTCTATGGTGTTTACTCTTACTCTAATCCCAAATGCCGGACTATTGGGGTATATCCCTTCTTGTTTTGCCGAAAGGTCTATCAGCCTCAGAATGTTGCTATCGACGCTATTCTCGCTATTGTGCTCTTTGACCCAGATAGGTTTGATCATCACGGAGCGGTTTGAATTTGAGCTTTGATTGCGTAGTAGCTTTGTACCGTTTCCAGAGCCAACCACCAAATCCAATCTACCATCACCGTCAAAATCGGCGCAGGCATTTCCCCAGCCATTGTAAACCCTCGTTCCCGATAGCCAAGTAACGTCTAAAAAAGTACCATCTCCATTGTTACGATAGAGATAGCTCCTGTCGTTCTCATAGATTGATGTAATAAACAAGTCTAGATAGCCGTCATTATCGGCATCAAACCAGAGCGGATCGGAATGCAACTCATCAAAGGTAATGCCAGCAGCTTTGGTGATATCCGTAAACTGCCAATAATAGATAGTATCATTTTCTATCACACGGTATTGCATTCCATCGTTGCGTAGAAGCATGCTGATATCTGAAAATTCCAAAAAACGAGGATGGGCAAGATTGGCTATAAAGAGATCAAGATCACCATCATTATCAAAATCACCCCAATCTGCACCTATGCTATGTCCATAATACCCGTGCACTTGTCTTCCGTGAATGCCCAATTGGGGAGCAAGGTCATAATAGCTCTCGCCTGCCTTTACCCACATAAAGTTTCGGCAGAGGCGGTAGTTACTGACAAAGATATCTTGAACCCCATCATTGTTAAAATCTGCCGGTGCAACACCTCTTCCAGCCTGACCGGGATTATCTGCATAGGCGGGAGTTCTAAAGCCCAGTGCCAGGGATTTATCAGCAAAGCTTCCCTTATCGTTTTGCCAAAAGAAATCCGGATAGGCACTACGAACCTGCCACTTTTCATAGTTTGCCATATAAAGATCGGGATAGGCATCGAGATTTGAATCTATCCAAGCCACACCTTCAGTAGGGTATGAATCATCTATATCTCCTGCTTTGGCATTGACCTTTACAAAAGTCCCATCGCCATTACCTTTCATGAGTGCATCACCATTGCCATCAGCATTATGTGAAATGCTTACAAAATCTAAAGTTCCATCGTTGTTAAAATCGGCAAACAAAGCACCAGAGCTTTGTAAAAACGACAAACCCGCAGTCTCGGTTTTGTCTTCAAAGCGGAGATTGCCCATATTTTGATATAAGCTACTGCCATTAAATAATATGTCTGGCATACCGTCATTGTTATAATCTCCAATTGCCACTCTGCTAAAGCGTTGATCTTCCAAACCCGCTTGATTTGTAATATCTTCAAAGACGATCCCTTTGTAGTACACAAGATCCCTTAACCATTCTGTGAGAGGCGCTTTTATTTTCAAGCGCTTATGTAGCTCCGAAACAAGCATTAGTGCATCCACATCATAACGTTTGCGTGGAGCACCATAGACAAGGCAGTTTGTAAGTTGGATAGTTGCTTGACGGTATGACTTGTTTGATTTCTCCAATGCCAGTATCTTAGCTTGCCAAAATGCTTTCTCTGCTCTTTCGCCAAAGTCATTTGTCGTTGGATGATAACTATTTAGGAGCTTGAGCATCTCTCGGAGAGCTCTGTCTTTCGGAGAAAACAGCCCAAGAAGTAGCTCTTCGTCTCCATACATATTGATCGACGCAAGCTTTTTGTAATATAGGAGCTTAACATGTTGGATTTGAAGTTTTGCTTTTAGCTGATCACGACTTAGTTCATCATAAAGAATATGTATTGTATCTGGAAACTCACTATGCAGTAAGTGCTCTATCGTTGATATTGCCTCATCTAAAACATGCATATTCTCTGCTGAGTTACCAAGACTCTTTCTATATCCGGCATTTTGCATAAAGAGTATCTTAACATAAACGGATGCCAGATCACTTTCATCAATAGTCTTTAGCGCTTCGCTTAGCTGCTCATACTTTTTTGCGTTACTGAAGTGATACAGTTTGAAATACAAGGCAGCCTGAATCCATTTAGATTTTGGAAAGTCCCGTTGCATTTGTTCGATCATCCCAAAGGCAAGGCTATCAATGCGCTCAACTGAAATCTGATCTATTCTTTCCTTGGCAAGCTCTTCGATTACTTTGGTGTAGGTTTCAAGGTTTCTGATCCGCGGCAGATAGGCATCTGTATCCAGTCCCTGCTCATAGATATCAAGAACCAAGGCATCGGCATCATTGACAAAAACAGATCTAATACTTGCCAAATTTTCCTGATAGTAATCATGTACCGAGCTTTCTTTTTGTGCCAATGGTTTGGCGATCAAAAGCCAACTAATAGCAGCATCAAGATTTGTAAACTTTTGTGCTTTGTACAGATAAGATTCAAGAGCCAAATCCGTATCCTTTAGGATTTTGGCATATTCGATCACCAAATCTGTCCACTCCTCGTCAGCAGTGCCACTTATTATGGGTTCTACAATTTCCTCGGTATGTTTATAAAGGATTTCGTGAAACTCCCTATCCAGACAAAAGCGAATGTCATCTTTGGTGATGGCAAAAGCAGAGGATATTATAAGCAAAGTGAGTAGAATCAGCAAAGAGCGTTTCATGCATTTATCTCCAGTATCGAGATCAGGTCTTGGATTTTATCCTTATCAAAGTGGTAAACACTATTACAATATGGACACTGAGTATCAATCCCATCTGCCAATGTTTTTAGCTCTGCTACACCCAAGGTAATAAGCGCTCTCTCAAATCTGTCTTTACTACAATCGCAGTGATAAGATATACTACTTATGGCATTTACCTTGTATTCTATATCCTTGAGGATAAATCTTTTAAGGATATCCTCAATCTCATGTCCCATGTCCATCAAGTCTGTAAGGTAGGGTGTGGCATTGATGTTTTGAATCAATTGCTCTGCTACTTTTGGGTCTGCGTTTGGCATCTGTTGAATCATAAAACCCCCTGCACTGTGGATGCAGGCATCATTTCCAAAGAGCACGCCAACACTGATGGCTGTGGGTATTTGTTCAGATTGCAGATAGTAATGGGCAATGTCTTCACCGATCTCACCACTGATAATTTCACAGATACCAGTGATGGGATTCTTGAGCTTAAGGTCTCGTATTATGTTTATTGTGCCTTTTCCAATATGCTTTGCCAAAGCGAGGTTTTCTGCGGGATTTTCAAAGAAGACCTGAGGAGATTTGGAATATGCTTTGATCTGTCCCAGATGATTCACATGCACTATTGCGCCCTGCAATGCTCCCTCGCAGTTTAAGTTTAGACTTACAGTGGAATCCTCATTTTTTAGCTCTGCACTCATCAACGAAACCGCTGAAATCAATCTTCCCATCATCAATGTGGCAAGAGGGGAGAGGTCGTGAGTATCTCTACATGCCTGTACGCTGTTGCTGGTATCTGCAATAAAGACCCGAAACATATCATCTGCGATGGTGGCTCGGATGAGCTGGTCTGTGTGTTTTCTATTCATTTGTCTCCAACCAATTGCTTATTATCTGTGTTCCCGGATAGAAAAATTCCAGTATCTCGTTATAAATCTGTCCGGTTCTGGCTCTTTGTAATGTGCTTACTTGACACATTCCTACGCCATGCCCACTACCCTTGCCTACAACCTTGACATTTGAACCAATCCGATAAACGGTGTTTCCAGCAGCATTTGTAGAGGATGATCCTTCGATATAAAAGAGCGAACTGGGTAGAGCACCAAAGGCTTGACGGATCTTATACTCACCATCAAGTACAGTGGAGCCATTGATCCGGATACTGAGGATACGTCCAGAAAAGCCACGTTTGATGATCTCTATGCTATCCACACGGGCAATTCCGAGATTGGAGGCAAGCTGGGAATTTGAGATCGATCTCGTCCATGATAGGGACGCCCTTTCCCAATTACTCATGTTTGATGAGTCCAATTTATAATCTATCCAGGCTCTACAATCCGCTTCTTGGGTTAGGTCATATTCCTCAGCCTCAGGATAGACTACCACTCCCATCAAGTATGGATAGGGCTTCCCTTTCCAGATATTCATAGAGGAATCCGTCTTGCCTCCACTACTGCTATGATAAGTAGTAGAAGCAATCCTTTCTTCATGGACGAGTACCTGATTTTTGGTAGAAGATACGGCATCGAGAACATTCTGATTGAGCAGATGTTTACCTTTGTAAACTTGACAATGGGTACTATTGCAGAGGTCATAACCATCATATTTATGACGATTGTACAAGAGCAAGCTCACGGCATGTGATCTTGCTGTTACCGCCTGTGTTTTCATAGCTTCCAGAGGAGCATTACTTCCGATCTCATTTTGGATGACTCCAGCGATATACTCATCCATGGGCAAGACATGGCATACAACCAATTTACCACCAACGGCTTTGATGATAAAACTCCCTCCATAACCATATTTCGAAGTGCCAAAGACGATATCTTGCTCGCTTTTCAAACGTACAGGCAGTTCAAAATATGAGCTTTTACCAGAACTGTCTGCAATTCTTAACTGAGTACCAATCATCTCCACAGGCGTGATGTTCTTTTGAGGTATGCCAGTTTCTTGGCAGTATCTTTGAGCCTCATCCATACTGGGAAAGCTGATGTCTTCATAGATAAGCCTTTCCTTTTCAAGTTTGAGACGCCCATCCTTCCATGCGAAATTTGTCTTCAGATGAAGGTCTTGTCCATCGGAGACACTATCGGCAATTGTCTCGCTTCGGTTGAGCACCCCAAAGTATTTTAGAGTAGTATTGTCTTGGAGCATTAGCTTGATGCTACCCTCAAAGGTTTTGGAGATGGGAGATTTATCTTCGGAGACATGTATTTTACCGGAGGTTTTGGCATTCAGGTTGCGACCCTCCTCTATCA
>Ga0209835_1000046_pt1 | contig 80536 bp, 78 predicted proteins | sample LakKivwa52mmetaG_FD_184138 | JGI IMG/M metagenome (GOLD analysis project Ga0209835, IMG submission 184138) | Anoxic lake water microbial communities from Lake Kivu, Rwanda to study Microbial Dark Matter (Phase II) - Lake Kivu water 52m metaG... | ecosystem: Environmental > Aquatic > Freshwater >...
ATCCCGAACAGGACCGTGAAACATACCTGCGCCAATGATAGTGAGCTTCGCGCTCGTGAAAGTAGGTCATCGCCAGACTCCCTTAAACACAAAAAACCCAGCTTAACGCTGGGTTTTTTGTTGGGGGAGGCCTTCGTTGGCTAAGCTTTTAGGTGTAATGCTTCGCCTTGAGAGGGGTGCGATGAGCAGGTATAATCACCGCAATTTTGCGGGATGCGTCCGGTATATGCCGGGCCTCCCGTTTGTTACATCTGAATCAGGAGCTCCCTTGTCTAGTAAAACCCCCGCCCTCCTTGCGCTCGCCGATGGATCGGTGTTCAAGGGTTATTCCATTGGCGCCGAGGGCGTTGGCGTCGGTGAGGTGGTGTTCAACACAGCCTTGACGGGGTACCAGGAGATTCTTACTGATCCCTCCTATGCGCGACAGATTGTGACTCTGACCTATCCACACATTGGCAATGTGGGTACCAATCCGGACGATGCGGAATCATCGCAGATTCTCGCCGCCGGCTTGGTCATTCGTGATCTGCCCTTGATTTTGAGCAATTTTCGCTCCACCCAGCCTTTGGATGACTATCTGCGCAGCCGCAATGTCGTGGGCATTGCCGGTATCGATACGCGCCGTCTGACGCGCATCTTGCGTGAAAAGGGAGCCCAAAATGGCTGTGTTTTGGCTGGGACGATTGATGAGGCCAAGGCCATCGAGTTGGCCCGGGCTTTTCCGGGCCTCAATGGAATGGATCTGGCCAAGGTGGTTACGCGGACTCAGGTCGAGGCCTGGACGGAAGGGGAGTGGGTCTTGGGCCAGGGTTTTGTCTCTGCTGCTGAGTTCCCTCATCATGTGGTCGTCTATGATTATGGTGTCAAGCGCAACATCCTTCGCATGGCGGCCGCGCGCGGCCTTCGTTTGACGATTGTCCCCGCCCAGACCCCGGCCGCTGAGGTCTTGGCCCTGCAACCCGATGGGGTGCTGTTGTCCAACGGCCCGGGCGATCCTGCACCGTGCGACTACGCGATTTCGGCAATTCAGGAGGTCCTTGCGGCGCGTGTGCCGACCATGGGTATTTGTCTGGGTCACCAACTGCTCGCGCTAGCCTCAGGCGCCCGGACGATCAAGATGAAGTTTGGTCATCACGGTGCCAACCATCCCGTGCAGGATCTGGATACGAAGCAAGTTATGATTACCAGCCAGAATCATGGTTTTGCGGTGGATGCAGCCAGTCTGCCGGCCAATCTGCGGGCGACCCACAAATCGCTATTCGATGGTTCGCTGCAGGGTATTGCCCGTACCGATGTGCCAGCCTTCAGCTTTCAAGGCCACCCGGAGGCTAGCCCAGGCCCCCATGATGTGGGTTATTTATTCGATCGCTTCGTGCGCATGATGCAGGAGTCCAAACATGCCTAAGCGCACCGACATTCAGTCCGTTCTTATTATTGGCGCAGGCCCGATCATCATTGGTCAGGCCTGTGAATTTGATTATTCCGGTGCCCAGGCCTGTAAGGCGCTGCGCGAGGAGGGCTATCGCGTCATCTTGGTCAACTCCAATCCCGCCACCATCATGACCGACCCGGAGATGGCCGATGCGACCTATATCGAGCCGATCAATTGGCAGACCGTGGCCAAAATTATCGAGAAAGAGCGCCCGGATGCGTTGCTCCCAACGATGGGGGGTCAGACTGCGCTGAACTGTGCCCTTGACTTGGCTTCAAACGGCGTTCTGGAGCAGTTTGGCGTGGAGATGATCGGCGCCAAGCGCGACGCCATTGACAAGGCCGAAGATCGCGAGAAATTCAAGCAGGCGATGACCAAGATCGGGCTGGGATCGGCGCGCTCGGGGATCGCCCATTCCATGGTCGAGGCCCTCCAGGTTCAGGCTGTGGTCGGTTTCCCGACCATTATCCGGCCCTCTTTTACTATGGGCGGGAGTGGCGGTGGCATTGCTTACAACATGGAAGAATTCGTCGAGATCTGCGAACGCGGTCTCGAGGCTTCGCCAACTCATGAACTCCTGATTGAGGAATCCTTGCTCGGCTGGAAAGAGTACGAGATGGAGGTGGTGCGCGATCACAAGGACAATTGCATCATCATCTGCTCGATCGAGAATCTCGACCCTATGGGCGTGCACACCGGCGACTCGATCACCGTGGCCCCGGCCCAGACCCTGACTGACCGCGAATACCAGATCATGCGCAACGCTTCGATTGCGGTGTTGCGCGAGATCGGCGTCGATACGGGTGGTTCGAATGTGCAGTTCTCGATCAATCCCGATGATGGCCGAATGGTGGTGATTGAGATGAATCCGCGCGTCTCGCGCTCTTCTGCATTAGCGTCCAAGGCCACCGGTTTCCCGATCGCTAAAGTGGCGGCCAAGCTGGCCGTGGGCTATACGCTGGACGAATTGCAGAACGAGATTACCGGTGGTGCGACGCCAGCCTCGTTTGAGCCCTCAATCGACTATGTGGTCACCAAGATCCCGCGCTTTGCGTTTGAGAAATTCCCGCAGGCCAACGACCGTCTGACTACGCAAATGAAGTCAGTTGGTGAGGTGATGGCGATGGGCCGTACCTTCCAAGAGTCGTTGCAAAAGGCCTTGCGGGGTATGGAAACCGGCGTGGACGGGCTTGATGAGAAAACCCGCGAGCGTGATCTCATCATTTCAGAACTGGGTAATCCAGGTGCTGATCGCCTCTTTTATGTGGCTGATGCCTTCCGCATCGGCTTGAGCGTGGATGAGGTGTTTGGTTATTCGAAGATCGATCCGTGGTTCTTGGTTCAGATTGCCGATCTGGTGCGTCAGGAAGATGCCGTGCGGGGTCAGGCCTTGCATGCACTGGAACGCGATGCCTTGTATCAACTGAAGCGTGCCGGTTTTTCCGACCGGCGTCTGGCGACCTTGCTCGGGACCGACCAGCACGCCGTGCGCGCGCGGCGCTGGGAACTGGGTGTGAATCCCGTGTATAAGCGTGTCGATACCTGTGCAGCCGAGTTTTCGACCTCTACCGCGTATCTGTATTCCTGCTATGAGGAAGAGTGCGAGGCCCAGCCGACCAATCGCGACAAGATCATGGTGTTGGGTGGCGGCCCTAACCGTATTGGTCAGGGCATCGAGTTTGATTACTGTTGCGTCCATGCGGCTATGGCCTGCCGGGCAGACGGTTATGAAACCATCATGGTCAACTGCAACCCGGAGACGGTCTCGACCGATTACGACACCTCCGATCGCCTGTATTTTGAGCCGGTCACCTTGGAGGATGTGCTGGAGATCGTGCGCATCGAGAAGCCCAAGGGTGTGATTGTCCAGTATGGTGGCCAGACGCCACTCAAGCTGGCGCGCGATTTGGAGAGAAATGGCGTACCCATTATCGGCACCTCGCCGGACATGATTGATGCGGCAGAGGACCGTGAACGCTTTCAGAAATTGCTCAATGCGCTCGGCCTGCGCCAGCCGCCCAATCGCACTGCGCGAACCGAGGCCGATGCCCTGCGTCTGGCGCAGGAGATCGGTTATCCGCTGGTGGTGCGGCCCAGCTATGTGCTGGGTGGCCGTGCCATGGAGATCGTGCACGAAGAGTCCGACCTGCAACGCTACATGCGCGAAGCGGTCAAGGTGTCGAATGACTCCCCCGTGTTACTGGACCGCTTCTTGAATGACGCCATCGAGATTGATGTTGATGCCCTGTGTGACGGCCAAGAAGTGGTCATGGGCGGTATCATGGAGCACATTGAACAGGCCGGCATTCACTCTGGCGATTCGGCGTGTTCCTTGCCGCCGTATTCGCTACCGGATAGTTTGCAGGATGAGATCCGCCGGCAGACCGTGGCCATGGCGCGTGCCCTCAATGTGATTGGCCTGATGAATGTGCAGTTTGCCATTCAGGGTGAAGGTGATAAGGCCATCGTGTATGTGCTGGAGGTAAACCCGCGCGCTTCGCGTACAGTGCCCTTTGTCTCCAAGGCTACGGGCCGGCCCCTAGCCAAAGTGGCGGCGCGCTGCATGACCGGTCGGAGCTTGCGCGACCAAGGGGTGACTCGCGAGATCGTGCCACCGTATTTTTCGGTCAAGGAAGCCGTCTTTCCGTTCCGCAAGTTTCCGGGGGTCGATCCCTTGTTGGGGCCTGAGATGCGCTCGACGGGTGAGGTGATGGGGGTCTCCGGATGTTTTGGCGAGGCCTTCCTAAAGTCTCAATATGCCGCCAGCGTTAAACTTCCGCGTTCGGGCAATGTGTGTCTGTCGGTACGCGATGCTGAGCAGCCGCGGGTGGCTGAGGTTGCCAAGCTTCTGATCGAATTGGGATTTAATCTATATGCCACCAAGGGTACGGCCAATGCCATCCAGGCCGCGGGTTTTCCGGTGACGCGGGTGAACAAGGTGGGCGAGGGCCGGCCGCATATTGTCGATATGATCAAAAACCTTGATGTGGCTTTGATCGTCAATGTGGTTGAGGACAAGCGTGGGGCTAAGGATTCGGCCTCAATTCGCACTGGTGCGATGGCGGCTAATGTGCCGTATTACACCACGCTGGCCGGTGCGTTGGCGGCTTGTCAGGGCATGAAGGAGCGGCGCGAGATTAGCGTCTATGATCTGCAGTCGCTGCATCGTCAATTGGAAGAGGGACAGGTATGAATAAGGTGCCGCTGACCGTGATCGGTGCCGATCTGCTGCGCAGTGAATTGCAACATCTCAAATCCGTCGAGCGTCCGACAGTCATCGCTGCGATTGCTGAGGCCCGCTCGCACGGGGATTTGTCCGAAAACGCCGAATACGATGCGGCGAAAGAGCGTCAGGGCTTCATCGAGGGGCGTATTAAGGAGCTAGAAGGAAAGCTTTCCAATGCCCAGATCATTGATCCGCGTCATCTGGATGCCGAGGGTCGTGTCGTTTTTGGCGCCACGGTGGAGTTGGTCGATGCCGCGACGGGCGAAGAGGTGCGTTACCAGATCGTTGGTGAGGATGAGGCTAACATCAAAGAGGGTAAGGTGTCGGTGAGCTCACCGATTGCGCGTGCCCTGATTGGCAAGTATGCCGATGATGTGGCCGATGTTCAGACCCCCGGCGGGGTGCGTCATTTTGAGATCCTCGATGTGCATTACATCTGACCCGTCATGCGTCTAGGGCAGATGATCTCGGCGTGGGCCGTTGTCCTGTGGGTCGGCGGGCTGTGGATAGTGGGCTATATGGTAGCCCCGTTGCTGTTTCATAGCCTGCCTGAAGACAGAGCCCTTGCCGGGCTACTGGCCGGCAAGATGTTTGCCGGCATGGGCTGGGTTGGGATGGTCTGCGGCACTGGGCTGTTGCTCTTGCGTTTACAGGTTGCCGGTACTCGGGCCTTCAAACAGGCTGCGTTTTGGATGACCCTGACTATGCTGCTGCTGACCCTGGCGCAATACTTCGGCATTCAGCCAATCCTCGCGGAACTGAAAACCGAAGCCATGCCCAAAGATGTTATGGAGAGCCTATTCCGTGACCGTTTTGAGGCCTGGCACGGGGTGTCTAGCATGGTCTATCTGATCGAGAGCCTGCTCGGTCTGGCCCTCGTTGCGAAGTCACGGTAGTGGCAGTCGTGGTGTGTCCGCCGGACGATAAATGAGCAATAACTTGCCGATGTGCTGGACCGGGGCAGCACCCGTAGCGGAACAGACCTCGGCTAACCATTTTTCGCGGGCCGCACGGTCATCACCCAGAACGCGAATCTTGATCAGTTCGTGGGCGGCAAGCGCGCGGTGGACTTCCTGGATCACGGCATCAGTGAGCCCCTGGTTGCCAATCATGACGACGGGTTTCAGGTCGTGGGCCTGGGCTCGGAGGAATTTCCGCTGTTGCGGAGTCAGTATTGGCGCGGCAGAAGTATTCATGCCGCTATTTTACCCGAGGAGTTCGGTTGCATCGTGAAGCGCAGTGCAAAAACCCACATCTGGCATCAGCGCCATGTTAACGATCATTATGTGCAGATGGCGACCAAGGCCGGTTATCGCTCGCGGGCGGCCTTCAAGCTGATGGAGATTTTGGACAAGGATCGCTTGTTGCATCGAGGCATTCGCGTGGTGGATCTGGGGAGCGCTCCGGGGGGGTGGAGCCAAGTCGTGAGTGAGCGTCTCCAAGGTCACGGTCATGTTCTTGCCATCGACCTTTTGCCGATGGAGCCGGTCAAGGGGGTCGAGTTCCTGCAGGGAGATTTTTCCAGCGCAGCCGTTTTGGATGATTTTACGGCGCGCTTAGGGGGGCATCCTGTCGATCTTGTGCTTTCCGATATTGCCCCCAATTTGACGGGTGTGATGTTGTCTGATCAGGCAAAGAGTTATGCCTTGGCTGAGATGGCCTTGGATTTTGCCCAGAGCGTGTTGCGTCCCGAAGGGGCTTTTTTGATCAAAGTCTTCCAGGGCGCCGGCTTTGAGGATTATTTGCGCCAGATGCGGGGCGTATTCAAGGCCGTTACCTCGCGTAAACCGAAGGCCTCGCGTGACGAGAGTACCGAGGTCTATTTGCTGGGGCGCGGCTTGCGGCATTGATCGGACGGATAAATTGGACTAAGGTATGCTGGTGTATGGCAAGTGCCGACCGGTATGTGATCAAAGGATGCGAGCTTGAATAATCTTTTTAAAAATGTAGGGGTATGGCTGGTTATTGCCCTTGTGCTGATGACAGTGTTCAATCAGTTTGGCCCGCGCGAATCGGCTGGTGCGGCTTCGCAGCTGGAGTATTCCCAGTTCCTTGATGCGGTAACACAGGGGCGTATCGCCAAGGTCACCATTGATGGCCATGTTCTGCGTGGTGTGCAAACCGATGGCCAACGCTTTACGACCTACACGCCGAATGATCCGTGGATGGTTTCCGACCTGCTCAAGAATGGAGTGACCGTTGAGGTCAAACCCGAGGAGCAGCCGTCCATGCTGACCAGCATTTTCGTATCCTGGTTCCCTATGCTGCTTTTGATTGGCGTCTGGGTGTTTTTCATGCGCCAGATGCAAGGGGGCGGTAAGGGCGGTGCCTTCTCATTTGGCAAGTCCAAGGCGCGTATGCTGGATCAGGATAGCAATGTTGTTACCTTCGCCGATGTGGCTGGTTGCGATGAGGCCAAAGAGGAAGTCGGTGAACTGGTCGAGTTTCTGCGTGATCCGTCCAGGTTCCAGAAGCTGGGGGGCCGTATTCCGCGCGGCGTTTTGATGGTCGGGTCGCCCGGTACGGGTAAAACGCTGCTGGCCAAGGCTATCGCCGGCGAGGCCAAGGTGCCCTTCTTCACCATCTCAGGCTCGGATTTTGTTGAGATGTTTGTTGGCGTGGGCGCGGCCCGGGTCCGCGACATGTTTGAGCAGGCCAAAAAGCATTCGCCTTGTATTCTGTTCATCGATGAGATTGATGCCGTGGGCCGTCAGCGCGGTGCCGGTCTCGGTGGCGGTAATGACGAGCGCGAGCAAACGCTGAACCAGTTGCTGGTCGAGATGGACGGCTTCGAGGCGAATCAGGGCGTCATCATTATCGCCGCAACTAATCGTCCCGATGTGTTGGATCCGGCGTTGTTGCGCCCAGGCCGCTTTGACCGTCAGGTGGTGGTGCCATTACCGGATATTCGCGGCCGTGAGCAGATTCTATTGGTGCATATGCGCAAGGTGCCTATCGCGCAGGATGTGAAGGCCGAGATCATTGCCCGGGGCACGCCTGGTTTTTCCGGCGCGGATCTGGCCAATCTGGTCAACGAGGCGGCCTTGTTTGCCGCCCGCAGTAACAAACGCTTGGTTGATATGGACGACTTCGAGCGCGCCAAGGACAAGATCATGATGGGCGCGGAGCGGCGTTCCATGATCATGCCCGAGGAGGAGCGCAGAAACACGGCCTATCACGAATCCGGTCACGCCGTGGTCGCTCGGTTACTGCCCAAGACCGATCCGGTCCACAAGGTTACGATTATCCCGCGCGGTCGCGCCTTGGGCGTGACCATGCAGTTGCCGACCGAGGATCGCTACAGTCAGGACAAGACGCGCCTGTTATCGACTCTCGCTGTGCTGTTTGGTGGCCGCATCGCAGAAGAGATCTTTATGCAGCAGATGACTACCGGCGCCTCCAATGATTTTCAACGGGCTACTGATCTGGCGCGCCGGATGGTGACGCAATGGGGTATGTCCGATGCCCTGGGTACTATGGTGTACGGAGAAGAGGAAGGCGAAGTATTTCTGGGCCGCTCGGTAACGACGCATAAGAGTGTGTCTGAGGCGACCCTGCAACAGGTCGATGCCGAGGTGCGCCGCATCATCGACGAACAATATGCCCGCGCCCGTAAACTCATCGAGGACAATCGTGACAAGATTGAGGCCATGACCCACGCCCTGCTGGAATGGGAAACCATCGACGCTGAGCAGATCGACGACATCATGGCCAGTCGTCCGCCGCGGCCACCTAAGCCGGCGGCAGTTGCGAAACCGCCTGCCAGTCAACCCCCTGCAGCCCCCGAGGTCACGACGCGCCCGGCGGAAGAGATCTGATTCCGGTACGACAGTGATCTGGCAAAACGATCGCCCGCAGGTGATGGGCATCGTCAATGTGACGCCCGACTCGTTCTCTGACGGCGGGCGTTCTTCGTTGCAGGCGCTGGATCACGCCCGTCGTCTGATCGACGCGGGCGCGGACTGGCTTGATATCGGTGGCGAATCGACACGGCCGGGCGCGCAGTCGGTCGGTGAAGTAGAGGAACTGGAGCGCATCCTGCCCGTGCTGGAAGGACTGCAAGGCTGTGGAGTGGGGCTGTCGGTGGACACCATGAAACCGGCCGTCATGCGCGCGGCGCTGGCCGCTGGCGCAGCGATGATCAACGATGTGCGGGCCTTGCAGGCTCCGGGTGCAATGGCAGCGGTGCAGGACAGTGCGTGCGCCGTTTGCCTGATGCACATGCAGGGTGAGCCTCGCAGCATGCAGGATGCGCCGCAGTACGGTGATGTGCTTAGTGAAGTATGTGACTTTCTGGCGGCTCGTATGGCCGCGTGCGAGGCGGCAGGCATGGCACGGACCCGGCTGTACATCGATCCTGGATTCGGTTTTGGCAAGACGCTGGAACATAATTTGGCCTTGTTGCGTGGCCTGCCCCGCTTGGCGGAATTGGCACCCGTGTTGGTGGGGGTATCGCGCAAAAAAATGCTGGGCGAGATCACCGGGCGAGCCGTGGCTGAGCGCCTAGCGGGGAGCGTCGCGGCGGCCTTACGGGCGGTAGAGAATGGTGCCGCCATCGTGCGGGTGCATGATGTGGCAGCGACGGTGGATGCACTAAAGATCTGGGAGAGGACGCGATGAGTACGGTAGGCAGCAGAAAGTATTTTGGTACCGATGGCGTGCGCGGGCGCGTCGGTGAAGCGCCGATCACGCCTGATTTTGCCTTGAAGTTGGGCTATGCCGCCGGCCGGGTGCTGGCGCAGCAACGCGACAACGGCGCGCGGCCTATGGTCTTGATTGGCAAGGACACGCGGTTGTCCGGCTACATGTTGGAGTCGGCGCTGGAGGCGGGTTTCACGGCGGCGGGCGTCGATGTACGCCTAGTCGGTCCAATGCCGACGCCCGCCGTAGCTTACCTCACCCGTACCCTGCGCCTTTCGGCTGGAGTGGTGATTTCTGCCTCACATAATCCCTTCGAAGACAATGGCATCAAGTTCTTCTCCGGCGATGGCTTCAAACTGCCGGACGCCGTGGAGCTTGAGATCGAGGCCGCCATTGACCGGCCGCTTGTCATCGCCGAGGCGCGCCTGATTGGCAAGGTCAAACGCCTGGACGATGCAGCAGGGCGTTATATCGAGTTTTGCAAGGGCAGCTTTCCATTTGATCTGGATCTCAAGGGCCTGCGCATCGTTGTCGATTGCGCTAACGGCGCCACCTACCATATCGCGCCGCCGGTGCTGCACGAACTGGGCGCCGAGGTGATCGTGATTGCCAACCAGCCGGATGGCTTTAACATCAATGAGGGCTGCGGGGCCACACATCCGGAGCTGATGATCGAGGCGGTGCGTGCCCATGGCGCTGACTTGGGCATCGCGCTGGACGGAGATGGTGACCGCTTGATCATGTGTGATGGCGAAGGCGCGATCGTTGATGGTGATCGTCTGCTTTATCTCATGACCAAGAGTCGCCTGGCCGCCGGTGAAGTGGTGGAGGGTGTGGTCGGCACCCAAATGACTAACGGTGCGGTGGAGCTGGCCTTGCGGGGCTTGGGCCTCGATTTCGAGCGCGCTAAGGTGGGCGACCGCTATGTGCTGGAGCGCATGCAGGCGCGCGGCTGGATGCTGGGTGGTGAGGGCTCCGGGCACCTGTTGTGCCTGGATCGTCACACCACCGGCGACGGCATTGTTTCTGCCCTGCAAGTGTTGGCGGCGCTGCGCCGTACCGGGCAAAGCCTGTCTGAACTGGTCGCTGATTGCCCGCTGTGGCCACAAGTATTACTCAATATCAAGGCCCCGCGCGAACTGGCCACCCACCCTGAGGTGGTCTCTGCGGCTCACGCAGAAGAGGCGGCATTAGCCGGCCAGGGCCGCATTTTGCTACGCGCCTCCGGTACCGAACCTTTGGTGCGGGTCATGGCCGAAGGCAGGGATGCGGCCGCTGTAAACGCGGCGGCTGAGCGTATCGCTGCCGTGGTACGGCGTTTGGCCGGTTGATAAGCCCGGGGGCAGCCGGCACTACGCTGAACGCTTCAGGATTTGCAGTACCTCGCGCTTGAGGGCGGCGACCTCCAGTGCAGCTAGGGGCGAGGAGAGTTTTTTGCTACCGATGGTCTGCCCATGCAGGGCGCATTGCCGATAGGCGGTGCGTTGGCGCAGTTGGGCCTTCATGAGTGGGATGCCGAACTGTGCCAGGGCGGTCTCCAGATCCTGTGTCATGCGCGTCTGCGGTTGGGCTTGATTGAGCACCAGACGGGCCTTGAGGTGGGCATTGCTTTCCGCCCGTACCTTGGCGATGGTTTCGCGAATACCGAGGCTGGCATGCAGGTCCAGGGGCGATGGGTTAAGCGGGACAAGGGCCAGATGCGACATGGCCAGGGCGCTTTCAGTAGCAAGGGCCGAGGCATGCGGCGGACAGTCGATCAGGATGAACTCGTATTCCTCGGTGCGCTTTCCTATCCGTTTGGCTAGTTTTTCCGGCTCCTGCGAGAAATCTCTCACCTCGGCGGGAAAGTGGGTGCTACGGCTGGCCCAGAACAGGGAAGAATTTTGCGGATCGGTGTCGGCCACCAGAACCTTGGCATAGGTGTCCGCCAAGGCACCGGCCAGAAGCATGGTCAGGGTGGTCTTTCCGGACCCCCCTTTTTGGTTCACGATCGTGATGATGTAGGCATTAGGCATCGGGTCCTCTGAGTCAAGATGGGGGGCGTGCGGCGAAGATTTGGTTTGGTATTGCATTGGTGAATTACAAATCGAGAATTACACTAACAGAATCAACAGATTCCATCTATCGTGCCAGGCCTTGTGCGGGAGGTTTCTCAGGGGGTCATCGTCTTGTCAAAAATGGCGAGTAGACTGCACTTGTTTGTATTTCCCGCGACGAAAGCCACGATGTCTAAGCGAGCCTTTTCCAAAGATATGACTGAGTTTGCAACGGTCATGGCGCTGCGTTTGTCGCGCCGTAACCTGCTTCGGGGCGGCGCAGCGCTGGCGGGTGGTTCGGTCACTTCGGGCGTACTGGGTATCGGGCTATTAAGCCCCTCTTCGGGAGCGCTGGCCACCATGTCGACGGCGCTGGGTTTTTCGCCAGTCCCCAAGAGTCTGGAAGACCGATTGCTCCTGCCGCCAGGCTACCGCTACACGGTCATCTGTGCGCTGGGCGATCCTTTGCAGGCCAAGACCCCACCGTTTCGCAATGATGGTTTGGATCTCGATTTCGAGCATCGGTTTGGCGATCACCATGATGGCATGGAATTTTTTGGGCTCGGGGCCCATGGGCGACCGGATCCCTCTGCTTCGCAGCGCGCGCTGATCGGCTTGAATCACGAGGCGACCACCGACGAACGGCGGAGTTCCTTTTTTGTGCATGCCGATGGAGGGCGGAGCGATTTGCCGCGGCCTGCCGCCGAGGTGGATAAGGAGATGGCCTTGCACGGCATCTCGGTCTTTGAGGTTCGGCGCAGCGGGAACGATTGGCGTTATGTCGTGGACTCGCCCTTTAATGCCCGCATCCATTTGCAAACGGGGGTTCAGATTCATGGCCCTGCGCGCGGCAATGCCCTGTTGCGTACCCGCTATTCGCCGCAAGGCACGCAGGTGCGCGGGACGCTTAACAATTGTGGAACGGGCCGCACGCCTTGGGGCACTTTATTGTCCGGGGAGGAAAACTGGGCAGGCTACTTTGCTCGCGCGGACGATGACGATGCCCGCCGGCGCAATGACCGCAGCGTCATCGCGCTACAACGCTACGGTCGGCCACAGGGCGCGGCGAGCCGGCACGGTTGGGAGTCTGCAGGCACGGAGCAGCGTTTTGCTCGCTGGGATGTAAGCGTGCGCGGTGCGCGCGCCGAGGAAGACTATCGCAACGAAATGAACGCCATGGGCTATATTGTCGAGGTCGATCCGTATGCCATGACGCGTCCGCCCCGCAAGCGGACGGCTCTTGGGCGTTTCGCGCATGAGGCGGCGGCCTTTTCCAAGCCTGTTGCTGGCCAGCCCTTGGCGGTGTATCAGGGCGATGATGCGCGTGGTGAATATATCTACAAGTGGATTTCTGCGGTGGCCTGGGATCCGGCCGATGCAGTGGCTGCTGACCGACTCGCGGTTGGCGACAAGTATCTCGATCACGGCAGCCTGTATGTGGCGCGTTTTAACTCAGATGGGCGGGGTGTTTGGATTCCGCTGGCCTTGTCGAATCCGCTGATCGCTGGTTACTCGAAATACGCCTTTGCTGACCTGGCGGATGTGTGTATCCATGCGCGCTTGGCCGCCGATGCCGTGGGCGCTACCCGTATGGATCGACCGGAGTGGAGCGCGGTTAATCCGGCCAATGGCGAGGTCTATTTCACCCTGACCAATAACAGCAAACGGACGGTAGAAAGCGCGGATGCCGCCAATCCGCGCGCCTATCAGGACCTGCGGGAGGATATAAAAGCGGGGAAGATCAACAAGGGCAATGTGCATGGTCACATTCTTCGCTTGCGTGAGGAGGGGGATTCTGCGGCGGCGACAACCTTTGCCTGGGATGTTTATTTGTTCGGGGCCGAGGCGAGCGCCGAACCGGCCATCAATTTATCCGGCCTGAATGCCGACCAGGATTTTTCCAGCCCGGACGGCCTAGTGTTTTCGCCCGCCACGGGAATTTGCTGGATCCAAACGGATGATAGCGCCTACACGGATGTCACCAATGGCATGATGCTGGCGGCCCTGCCGGGGCAGGTAGGGGACGGTGGGCCAGTCCGGGTGGCCGGAACTCAGGTGGTAACGCCGGTCGGGCGTGGGTCCAGTTCGGCAACACTACGGCGTTTCCTAGTTGGCCCAAAGGGGTGCGAGATCACCGGGGTGTGCGAGTCGCCCGATGGCACAGCCCTGTTCGTCAATATCCAGCACCCGGGCGAAAATACGGCTATGGCTGATGTTAACGCCCCCGACCTATATGAGAGCCAATGGCCGGCCAACGCGGGCTACGGGGCCGGGCGGCGGCCGCGCTCCGCTACCGTTGTGATTACCCGGATCGACGGTGGCCGTATTGGCACATAAGTGGCTGGCCAGAGATGCGAAAGGGTCGCGCTACGGACTGGGATCAGTGACATGATAGAAGCCGAAATCAAGCTAGGTATCTCGCCCGTGGTGGCCGCTCAGATTGCTAAAAAGGTGGGCCTCAATGAGCGCTCGGCCGTCACTGAAAAGATTTACACACGGTATTTCGATACGGCCGATTTTGCCTTGTATCGCCGCGGAGTGGCCGTGCGTTTGCGTCAGCAGGGCACGAGTTGGGTGCAAACCCTTAAGGTGGCACAGGCTCGTCAAGGGGTTCTTAGCGTGCGTCCGGAATGGGAGGTGCCAATAGCCGGTGAGGCGCTTGATTGGCCAGCCTTCCCGGGCGAGGCCTTGGCTTATTTGCAGGGCATCGACGCGGCCAGTTTGAGACCGGTCTTCGTGACCCAATTTGAACGCCGCCGCCGCTTGCTGAACCTTGATGGCGATCAGATTGAGATTGCGATGGATCGCGGCGAGATTCGGACCAGTGAGGCCATGGGTCAGACCCATGAGCCGCTGTGTGAGCTGGAACTGGAGCTCAAACAGGGTAGTCTGGCTAGTCTGTTTGCGCTCGCCAGCGATTGGGCGGGACGGTATGTGTTGCGCCCGGAGTGGTTGAGCAAAGCGGAGCGGGGTTATCGTCTGGCCGGTTGCCAGAACTTACGCCCGGACAAGGCCGAAACTTTGCATTTGCCTGCTAAGGCCGGCGTGCACAGCGTATGGCATGGTTTGTTGACCTCGGCCTTGGGACAAGTGACCCACAATCTGGCAGGAGTGGCTTTGTCACCCGATCCCGAATTTGTCCATCAGGCCCGGGCGGCCCTGCGTCGTTTAGAGGCCGCTGCCTATTTAATGCGTGCCTTGGGGCTGCCGGTTCCCGATTGGCAGGCCGATGCGCGCTGGTTGATGCAGGCCTTGTCTGAACAGCGTGACGCTGATGTGCGACTGTATGAGCGACTGCCGCAGGCCGTGCAAGCCTTGGGCCAACAGTCGCATTTACAGCCCATGTTTGTGATTGCCGAGGTGGCCCGCGAAGTGGCCCGTCAGCACTTGCTCGAGGCCTTGAGCGAGGCTCGGGTCGTACGTTTTCTGCTGGCCTTGGGGCGAAGCGCGTTGTCTGAGCCGCCCGATGGCCCGCAAGCCCGGCAATGGTTAAACAAGGTGTTGCAACGCCGTTTGCGTCGGGTCAGGGCCTTGGGTGAGCGCTTTGAATCTTTGGATTCTGAGGCACGCCATCGCCTGCGCCTGCAGGTCAAGAAGTTGCGGTATGCGCTAGATGCCAGTGCGTCGGTGTATGGCGCCGATCTTCGCAATCTGAGTCAAGTCATTGAGTCTTTGCAGGACGCCTTGGGGGCGGCCAATGATGCCCGGGTGACCCTTGCTTGGCTGGAACGACTGGCTCGTTCTGGGGCGGGTTTAAATGCCGCGCAATGGCCGGCATTGGGGCAGTTTGAAGGGGTGTTGAGCCTGACCGAGGCAGCCGCCATCTTGCGCGCGCGCAAGGTCTGGGACCGCCTTAAGGTCTTGCCGGCACATTGCTAGAGCCTCAAAGGGAGCCTTTGGCGAAGGCAAGTCAGGCCTTGCTTAGCCTAAGGCGTCGGCCAGCCAGCCTTCGACCTTGCCTCGATCCGGCACCCCGCCGGCATGTACAACCTTGCCATCCACGACGACACCGGGCGTGCTCATGACGCCGTGACCGAGGATCTGGGCAATGTCGGTGATCTTTTCGACTCGCACGACAAGGCCTTTCGCCTGGGCGACACTTTCGATCAGTTTTGCGGTGTTGTCACAGTTGGCGCAGCCGGTGCCGAGGACTTTAAAGGTTTTCATGGATGGCCTTTCAGCAGCAGGATTGCCCGGAGGCGGTGGGGGTGCAACAGGTGCCAGCGCTGACGGGGATGCTTAGCAGCGTGCCCTTGGGGATGTTCGACTGGGGGGGCGATTCGGCCAGTGTCTCGGCGAGTTTGTTGGCTGGAGTGGCGAGGTGCTGGTCAAAGGTGGAATCCAGCGTTGCGCCCGCCTCGTCGCGGATGTGGCGAGCGATCTCGATTACGGTTTGCAGATGCATCTCCGGCACGCCTAGGCTACGGAGTTTTTCGACCTGGCACAGGCCCTGTTTCGGGTGATTGGCGGCGATGTGGGCGCTTAGGGCCACCAAGGCAACGATGGAGGAGTGTAGTTCGCTCATGGGAACCTCGCGAGGTTATTGAAAAGGATACCGACCAGCACAAAACTGATCGCTAGGTAGGCAGAAAACACCCCGAGCAGCTGCCATTTCACTACTTTGCGCAGGATTAGCATCTCGGGTAGGGATAAGGCAATCACCGCCATCATGAAGGCAAGTACGGTGCCGAGGGGGACGCCTTTGCCCAATAGGGCCTCGGCGACCGGGATGATGCCGACGGCATCGGAATACATGGGCACGCCCGCCAGTACTGCGACCACGACCGACAGGATGGAGCCATCGCCGGCGCTGCGGACGATAAAATCGGCGGGAACATAGCCGTGAATCAGGGCGCCAATCCCGACCCCGAGCAGGACGAATTTCCAGATCCGACCGACGATTTGTCGGACCTCGTTCCAAGCATTGGTGTGGCGTGCCGCCCAGCTGGTTTCGGGTGACACGATTGGTACTTCGGCCATGTGGATTTGCCAGACATAGCCTTCGACCCAGCGCTCCAGTTTGCAGGCCTGCAATACATAACCACCGACAAAGGCGATAGTTAGCCCGGTCAGCACATAGAGTAAGGTAATTTTCCAGCCGATCACGCCAAGCAGGACGGCGATGGCGGCCAGATCGACCATGGGGCTGGCGATCAGGAAGGATAGGGTGACGCCGAGTGGGATCCCCGCCTCAACAAAGCCGATAAAGAGGGGAATCGACGAGCAGGAGCAAAACGGTGTCACGGCGCCCAAGCCCACGGCCATGAGGCGAGCGCCAGGGCCAGAGCGTCCTCGCATCATGAGCCGCACGCGCTCCGGGGTGAACAGGGCGCGGAGCCAGCCCATCAGGTAGATGACTGCGGTCAGTAACAGCAGGATCTTCGTCACATCCATGACGAAGAAATGCACGGCAGCCCCCGCAGCGGTGCCATCCAGTCGCAACAGGTGATAGGCAATCAGCGAGCCAAGAGCGTCAAACATCAGAGATAGGCCTCGTAAAAAATAAGGGTGTTGGGTGCGTCGCTCAGGGTCATGCGGAGGTCATGCGGACCGACGCCAGCATGCCGCACGCCGGGTGCCATGAAGTGCTTTATCATTTCCATAATAGTCGAAACGACTGGTGAGCGGCAAGGGTTTGCTGCGGCGTACTTGAAGAATTTTGGAGGGTTTGGAGAGGGAAGGCGATTTGTCGCCATGCTGCAAAGCATTTGTCATCGTACTGTCATACTGTTTGGGCAGGATAAACGCCCATGCCTACCGTTCGCGCGATTTTCCTGTCCGACATTCATCTTGGTACCCGAGCCTGCCAAGCCAATCGTCTGCTCGATTTTTTGAAGGAATATTCGTCCGAGACCTTATACCTGGTCGGCGACATCCTCGATTTTTGGAGCATGAAGCGCAGCGTTTGCTGGACGCCGGCTCAGAATACGGTGGTGCAGAAAATCTTGCGCCGGGCCCGGCATGGTGAGCGGGTCGTATTTGTGCCGGGTAATCACGACGAGGCTCTGCGAGATTACTGTGAGGTCCTGTTTGGTGACATTCTGGTCACACGCGAGGCCTTGCACGATACGGCCGATGGGCGCCGTTTTTTGGTTGCGCATGGGGACGATTTTGATCAGGTGACGCGTCACCATCGCTGGGTGGCCATCCTTGGGGATGTTTCCTACGACTTTTTGGTTCGCCTTAATGGTTGGCTATCGTGGATCCGCCGGTTTCTCGGTATATCAGGTTACTGGTCCTTGGCCGGGTACGCCAAGAGTCGGGTCAAGGGTGCGTTGCAATTCATCTTCGACTTCGAGTCCTCGATCGTTCGCCACGCGGCAGATCGTGGTTTGGATGGCGTTATTTGTGGCCACATCCATTGGGCGGCCCTCAAGGAGGTCGACGGGCTGCTCTATGTTAATTGTGGCGACTGGGTCGATTCTTGTACGGCCATTGTTGAGCACATGGATGGTCGGCTTGAACTGATTCGTTGGGGCGAGCCCGCATTGGCAAATAACGCCCCCAAACTTCAAGCGGAGGTGGCGGTTTGACCGGCGAGCTCGATACCCTGCGGGTTTTGATGGTGTCCGATGTGTATTTCCCGCGCATCAATGGGGTGTCTACATCGATCCAGAGTTTTCGTCATGCCTTGGCCCGGGAAGGGGTTGAGGTGTCCCTGGTGGTGCCCCGTTACGGCGATGAGATCGAAGAATTGGCGATCGATCGGGTCCCCGGATGGGTATTGCCGCGTGACCCCGAAGATCGCCTGATGCGTTGGAAAGAGACATGTCGCGCCGTAGAGACGGCGGCACACACGGCCGATCTGATCCATATCCAGACCCCGTTTGTCGCACACTATGCCGGCTTGCGCGCCGCGCGACACCTGGGAAAACCGGTTATCGCCACCTACCACACTTTGTTTGAAGAATATCTGCAGCATTACATCCCGTTTATTCCGGCGGGCCTGTTGCGTGGAGTGACACGACGGTTTTCGCGGGGCCAGTGTAATGCCCTGGATACGGTGATTGTGCCGTCGACGGCCATGCGCGATCGACTCCAATCCTATGGAGTCACCGCACCCCTCAGGGTCCTGCCGACCGGTATTCCGCTGTCAGGCTTTTCCGGGGGTTCCGGGGCGCGCTTCCGCGCGGCACACGGAATTGACCAGGCCCGCTCGGTCGCGATCTTCGTCGGTCGTCTTGGGCACGAAAAAAACATCAGTTTCCTGTTGCAGGCACTGCATCAGGTTCACCGCGAACGCCCGGACGCCTTGCTGTTGTTGACCGGGGAAGGCCCATCGCGCGGCCATCTCGAGGCGGAAGTGGAGCGTCTTGGCCTGCATAATCAGGTGCGATTTCTGGGTTATCTGGATCGAGCGACGGAATTGCCGGATGCCTATGCGGCTGCAGATCTGATGGTGTTCGCCTCCCGTACCGAGACCCAAGGTCTGGTGCTTCTGGAGGCTATGGCCGCTGGCTGTCCGGTCTTAGGGTTGGCCGCGATGGGAACAGCCGACATCTTGTTGCCCCGGCGTGGTTGTCGAGTGGCGCCTGACGATATCAAAGCCTTCGCCGATGCTTGGCTAGATTTGATCAATGATCGCGTGGCATTGGCGACTTTATCTGCTGCCGCACCAGTCTATGCCGCGGAGTGGTCCGATGCCGCGATGGCCCAGCGCATGGCCACTTTGTATCGAGAGTTGCTTTAGCCATGCGCCTGACGGTGGTGACCGAAACTTATCCACCGGAGGTTAATGGCGTGGCCATGACCATAGGTCAATTGGTTCAAGGCATGCGCCAACGCGGGCATCAGATCGAGGTGATTCGGCCCCGGCAGACAGTGGACACTGACCATGAGCAAGGGGGCGGTGACTTTCTGGTTAAGGGCGCCCCTCTGCCGGGCTACGCTGGGTTGCGTCTGGGCCTGCCGCAGTCTTGGCGACTGCGCGAGCGTTGGAGACGGCAGCGTCCGGATTTGGTGCATGTGGTGACCGAAGGACCGCTGGGATGGTCTGCCCTTGCGGCGGCCCGCGGCATGGGCATTCCAGCGACCTCGGGTTTCCACACCAATTTTGACCACTACAGCGCTCATTATGGTTTGGGCTGGATGCGGCCGATGGTCTCGGCCTATTTGCGTACTTTTCATCGCCGCGCTCAGGCGACCTTGGTGCCGACTGCAGCCTTGGCTGCGACCTTGGCCGGGGAGGGTATTCCGGGGGTGTGTGTGGTGGGACGGGGGATTGATTTAAGTTTGTTTTCGCCGCAATGCCGGAACGAGACCTTACGCGAAGGCTTTAACGCCCATGCCGACGCACCCATCTGTCTTAATGTGGGTCGCCTTGCCCCGGAAAAAAATCTCAGCCTGGCTGAAATGGCCTTCGACAGTATTGCGGCTGCCTTGCCTGGCGCGCGGATGGTCTGGGTTGGGGATGGTCCGGCGCGGGTTGCGATGCAGGAACGACATCCACAACACCACTTCGTAGGCGTGCAGAGAGGGCAAGCATTGGCAATGCATTACGCGAGTGCTGATGTGTTTTTGTTTCCCAGCCTTACTGAAACCTACGGCAATGTGGTGGCCGAAGCGATGGCTAGCGGTTTGGCGGTAGTAGCTTATCGGAGCGCAGCAGCCTCGGAGTTAATTCAAGATGGGGTCAACGGGGTCACGGTCAGTCCAGGTGACCGGGTGGCCTTTGTGGCGGCGGCACGGCGGGTGGCCGAAGATGCGTCACTACGGCGGCGCCTGGCGACTCAGGCTTGCGTCTCGGTGCAGTCGCGTTCCTGGGATCAAGTTCTACGCCACTTCGAAGCGGCGCTGAACGAGGTTCGGGCCGCGCAGGGCGAATAGACGCGTACCTGTCACTAAAGCTTCATCCTGTTGTCATGCTGGCGTCACGCCACCCCCCTAGGATCGGGGTGACAAAATTATCCATAGAAGGATGCCGAGATGAATCTTGCGCAGAATGCCCCGCTACAGGAAGCGGCAGAATTTGCAGGTGCCCGCCAAAAACAACGCTTTATGATGGGCATGGCGACCAGTAGCGATGCGATCCGCGAGGCGCAAAAATTGCGCTGGCAGGTTTTTGCCGATGAGATGGGTGCGCATCTGGCGAGCCCAGAACCGGGTCTTGATATCGACCTCTATGATGATTTTTGCGAGCACTTGCTGGTGCGCGATGAGGCGAGTGGGCAAGTGGTAGGCACCTACCGTATTCTGACTCCTGAAGCGGCGAACGAGGTGGGTAGCTATTACAGCGATCAGGAGTTTGATCTGGTTCGCTTGCAGCATTTGCGCCCGCGCATGGTCGAACTGGGCCGATCCTGCGTGCATTCGGCGCACCGGAGCGGGGGCGTAATCACCCTTCTATGGATGGGTCTGGCTGAATTCATGCAAAAGCGCGGTTATGACACCTTGATTGGCTGTGCCAGCATCGGCATGCAAGATGGCGGACACAACGCAGCTGCTATTTGGCACGCGATCAAGGAGCGGCATTTGGCTCCGCCAGAGTGGCGTGTCTTTCCGCGTTGCCCGTTACCGCTCGCCGACTTGGAGGCTGCCCCCGCCCCCCTTATCCCGCCCTTGATCAAAGGTTACCTGCGCGCCGGGGCCATGGTCTGCGGCGAGCCAGCCTGGGATCCAGATTTCAATACGGCAGACCTGCCCATCCTTTTGCCGATGAAGAACCTTAGCCCGGTGTATGCTCGTCACTTTCTGACGCGCTGAGGGTTGCTGGATTGATGTTTCGCCTTGAAGTGTTGCGGGCGTGGTTGCGCCTGCTTCGTCTCGCCTGGCACTTGTTGGTGGGTGCCTTGACGGTTGCGTTGTTGTTTCCGCGCCTGGATCGCTGGGAGCAAGGCCGTCGGGTGACGCGTTGGTCAGCTGGAATGTTGCGGTTGTTGGGTATCGGCCTGGTTGTGCGTGGTCGCGCACCCCATCTGCGTGGCCATGGTGTCTTGATCGTCGCCAATCATATCTCTTGGCTGGATATCCATCTTCTGCACAGCATTTTGCCGTGCCGTTTTATTGCCAAGGCAGATATCGCGCGCTGGCCCTTGTTTGGCTGGCTGGCCGCGCAGACAGGGACCTTGTTTCTGACTCGCGAGAAACGCTCGGCGATCCGGGAGATGAATGTGACGATGGCCTCGCTGTTGGCTAAGGGCGAGTGTCTGACTCTTTTCCCGGAAGGAACGACGACGGCCGGCGATCGCGTCTTGCCCTTCCGCGGAGCCTTGCTGGAGCCTGTCGTTCAAGCGCATGCTAGCCTTTGCCCGGTCTCGATTCGTTACTTAGATGCTCAGGGGCAGCGTACTGAAACCCCGGCCTATTACGGCGAGATGACTCTGGTGGAGTCGCTTTGGCGCATTGCGAGTGGCGAACCGCTTACGGCGGAGATTGAGTTTATGCCAGCCCTAGCGGCCGGATCTGGTGACCGGCGCAGCCTCGTCGCCGAGGTGGAAAATCAGATCCGCTCTGGCCTTGAAAAGAGTTCATCAGTCGGTAACAGTTCTGTAACATTCGCGGCGTACGATACGAAGGGTTGCACTTAGGTTGTTCCCTTTCATGTCAGGAGAAATCATGCATAAAACCCATTTTTTGAAGTCGATTCTGGTCGCGGCCCTGTTTGCGGCGGGTGCTCATTCCGCTCAAGCAGCCGATATTACGGGCGCGGGCGCAACCTTCCCTTACGCCATTTACACCAAGTGGGCTGAGGGCTACAAGGCGGCTACCGGTAAGCAGGTGAACTACCAAGGTATTGGCTCTTCGGGCGGCATCAAGCAGATCAAGGCCAAGACGGTTGATTTTGGCGGTACCGATGCCCCCCTGAAAGAGGCGGATCTTGACGCGGCTGGCTTGGTGCAAGTGCCTACCGTGATGGGCGGCGTCACCATCGTGTTGAATGTTCCCGGCATTGCTTCAGGCCAATTGAGGCTGAATGGCGAAGTGGTGGCTGACATCTTCCGTGGCGAAGTCAAGAAGTGGAACGATGCCGCTATTACCAAGCTGAACCCCGGCGTCAAGCTGCCGGATCTGGCCATTACGGTTGCACACCGTTCCGACGGCTCGGGCACGACCCATGTGTTTACCCATTATCTGGCCAAGCAATCCATGGCTTTCAAGCGCGATGTGGGTGCTGGTACCACCGTGAACTGGCCGGCTAACGGCGTGGGCGGTAAGGGCAACCCGGGTGTGGCCGCTAATGTCACCAAGATCGCCGGTGCCATCGGCTATGTGGATATCGCCGATGCGATGAAGAACAAGATGAGCTTCGCCGCCCTCAAGAACAAGGCTGGCAACTTCATCGTCCCGAACCAGGATGCCGTGGCCGATGCCGCTGCCGGCGCCAACTTCAAGGTCAAGGGCATGGCTCCGGACTTGCTGGATCAGACCCACAAGAACGCTTGGCCCATCACCAGCGCAACCTATGTTCTGGCCTATGAAAAGGGCGCCGACGCAGCGCGTCAGAAGGGTGTCGTTGAGTTCCTGACTTGGTCCTTGAAGAATGGCCAGAAAATGACTGAAGATCTGGGTTTCGTTGCGCTGCCTCCTGGCGTGGTGAAGATGGTTGAAGCCGAGATGAAGCACATCAAGTAATGGGTGGCTCCCGTGGCGTAGGCTGCGGGACCATTTTCAGGGCGCATCTCAGCGTGCATCCTGAAAATGGCAAATCATTTTGTGGATGAAAACGATGACTGAATTGGGCGATCCAATGGCAGGAAGTAAAGCGGTGGCGGGGCCTGTTGATCTGCATGCAGGTCGGGTGACCATTTTTCGCCGTCAAGATCGTCTCTTTCACGGGGTGACGCAGTTTTTTGCTTTATCTGTATTTCTGACTTTGGTGGGAATTCTGCTTTCTCTGGGCATCGAGGCATACCCGAGTCTGAGCACCTTCGGCACGGCGTTCGTTTGGACCAATGTCTGGAATGTGCCCGATGAGCAATTTGGAGCCCTGATCTCAATCTATGGCACCTTGGCAACCTCGATTATCGCCCTCCTGATTGCGGTTCCCGTGAGTTTTGGGATTGCCTTGTTTTTGACCGAGACCTGCCCGACTTGGTTGCGCCGACCACTGGGCACGGCCGTCGAGCTCTTGGCTGGTATCCCGTCCATCGTTTACGGGATCTGGGGTCTATTTGTGTTTGCCCCGCTTTTTGCTGAGCATGTGCAGCCGCATCTGCAGGCGGCCGTGGGGGATATACCCGTTCTAAGCGGTCTTTTTGCAGGCGCCCCCATGGGTATTGGCATTCTGACAGCGGGCTTGGTCCTGTCCCTGATGGTGATCCCCTTTATTGCTTCGGTGATGCGCGATGTGTTTGAAACCACGCCGCCGGTGTTAAAAGAGTCTGCCTACGGCATCGGCTGCACTCAATGGGAAGTTGTGACCCGCATCGTGCTGCCCTATACCCGCGTAGGTGTGATTGGCGGCATCATGCTCGGGCTGGGGCGCGCCTTGGGTGAGACCATGGCGGTTACCTTCGTGATTGGTAACGCCAATCGCATTACCGGTAGCCTGTTTTCGCCGGGCACCTCGATTGCGTCGACCTTGGCTAATGAGTTTGGTGAGGCGTCTCCGGGGCTGCATCTGTCGTCCCTGTTCGCCTTGGGTTTGGTGCTGTTCGTGATTACCTTTTTGGTGCTGGCGGCTTCCAACTGGTTGATCGCTCGCGGTCGCGCCAAGGCGGGTCATTAACGGAGATCTTGCTATGGCCCTTTCACTTTATACGCGCCGCGTCCTGACCAATCGAGTCGGCATTTTCCTTTCCATGTGTGCGATGGCCTTTGGGCTGGCGGCCTTGTTGTGGATCCTCTGGACCTTGCTGTCCAATGGTTTTTCGGCCCTGAATTGGGCCTTCTTTACGCAAGAAACGCCGGCCCCGGGGAGCGAGGGGGGTGGCCTTTCCAACGCCATTGTGGGTAGCCTTTTGATGCTGGGCGTGACGACCTTTGTCTCGACTCCGATCGGCATCTTGGCCGGTATTTATTTGGCTGAATATGGCGACCGTTCGCGTTTCGCGCAAATCACCCGTTTTATCACCGACATCATGTTGTCGGCGCCATCCATCGTGATTGGTCTTTTTGTGTACGCCCTGGCCGTGGCGACCTTGGGTGGTTTCTCGGGCTGGGCCGGTTCGACGGCCTTAGCGCTGATCGCCATTCCAGTGGTTGTGCGGACGACAGAGAATATGCTGAAGCTGGTGCCGACGGCGTTGCGCGAAGCTGCTTTTGCCTTGGGAGCACCGCGTTGGAAGGTCTCTCTGGCCGTTACTCTGCGGGCGGTGAAGTCGGGCGTGGTGACGGGGGTCTTGCTGGCCATCGCCCGTGTCACGGGTGAAACCGCGCCCTTGCTCTTCACCGCTTTGAATAACCAATTCATGAGCATGGATATGTCTCAGCCGATGGGCAACCTACCGGTGGTGATCTACCAGTTCGCCATGAGCCCTTATGAAAACTGGCAGCAATTGGCTTGGGGTGGGGCATTGTTGATTGCTTTGCTGGTCCTGGCAATCAATATTGGTACCCGCATCTTGTTCCGCCAGACCGATCTCAAGCAATGATGGAGTCTTTGATGATGGAATCCGCAACGGTGGAGTTGGGCTCATTGGCCATCGCCTTGAAGGTACGCAACCTGAATTTTTTTTACGGCAGCTTCCAGGGTTTGAAGGATATCAACTTGGATATTGCCCACCGTCATGTCACGGCCTTTATTGGCCCGTCCGGTTGCGGTAAGTCCACCTTACTGCGTACCTTTAATCGGATGTATGACCTGTATCCGGGGCAGCGTGCCGAGGGTGAGATTCAGTTCCAGGGCAAGAATCTGCTCGACAAGAAGCAGGATGTGAACTTGGTGCGGGCCAAGATCGGTATGGTGTTCCAAAAACCGACCCCGTTCCCCATGACCATTTATGACAACATCGCCTTTGGGGTTCGCCTGTACGAGAACCTCTCCAAGAGCGAAATGGACGCGCGGGTCGAGTGGGCCCTCAAAAAAGGCGCCTTGTGGAATGAGGTCAAGGACAAACTGTTGCAGTCGGGACTGTCCCTGTCGGGTGGACAACAGCAGCGTCTGTGCATCGCCCGAACGATCGCCGTCAAGCCGGATATCGTCCTGTTTGATGAGCCGACCTCCGCCCTCGATCCGATCTCGACGGCGAAGATCGAAGAGTTGATCAACGAGCTCAAACATGAGTACACGATTGCCATTGTGACCCACAACATGCAGCAGGCCGCGCGCATCTCAGATTTTACCGCTTTCATGTATCTGGGCGACTTGGTTGAGTTCGGCAAGACAGATGAGTTATTCGTCAAACCGAAGATCATGAAGACCGAGGAATATATTACCGGCCGTTTTGGTTGATGGCGACCGCCGGCTGGGTCTATTGTCACAAAAGTGTAACCACAGCCATGAAAATCATGGCTATGATCCCGGGTGAATTAATCATTAGTGGGTGCTGATATGACTGCCATCAAGGACATTGCCAAGTACATAAAAAAGAATCCTGACACCGAGGAGGCTCGGATCATGCAGTCCCTGTGCGAGTCGCTGGAGCAGGGTAAGTCTTTTGATCTGGGCAGCATCTACAACATGAAGGACAAGGCCTACAACATCACTATTACCTTCATCGACGAATGGCGTTTTGACCGGCATGTAAAGTCCCGCCGCTTAAGCAAATACCTGGCCGAAGCGGCCGAAGATAAGACGGCTTCCTGAGCTCGATTTGGGGCGCCAAATTCGCGAGGTCTGGGGCTAATCTCCCGGCCAACAGGCGCTTCCTAGATTGACCGGATGGTTCACGCCGGTTAAAATGCACGGTCTTTGAAAATGGAGGGTAGCGATGCCTCGCAAACTGGTTGCCGGTAACTGGAAGATGCATGGGTCTTTGGCCGACAATGCGACCTTGTTGGCGGGTGTTGTATCCGGTGTCCAAGACCTCGACTGCGAGGTCGCCGTTTGCGTTCCCTTTCCGTATTTGTCTCAGGTTCAACAAGCCTTGAGCGGTACCCCGATTCGTCTGGGTGCGCAGAACCTGAGCGAGCATGCCAAGGGCGCCTATACCGGTGAGGTGTCGGCGGCCATGTTGAAGGATTTCGCGTGCGCCTATGTGATCGTTGGACATTCCGAGCGGCGCAGCCTGTATGGTGAGACCGATGCGCAAGTCGCGGCCAAGTTTGTTGCGGCGCAGGGGGCTGGTATCACGCCGATCCTGTGTTTGGGCGAGTCGTTGCAGGAGCGCGAGTCGGGCGTAACCGAGGCAGTTGTGGCGCGTCAGTTGGATGCGGTGCTGGCGGTGGCGGGAATTGCAGCTTTTGCCAAGGCGGTTATTGCTTATGAGCCGGTTTGGGCTATTGGCACAGGGCTAACTGCAACACCGGAACAGGCGCAAGCGGTGCATGCCTTTATTCGTGGCCGTTTGGCGCAGCACGATTCAGCTATGGCCGCAAATGTGGTGATTCAGTATGGCGGCAGCATGAAGCCTTCAAATGCGACTGAGTTGTTGTCGCAACCGGACATTGACGGTGGTCTGATTGGGGGCGCGGCCTTGGTGGCTGAGGACTTCCTGGCCATTTGCCGTGCCGTCTGACGCTTTGAGTGGCGCGATGTTGGTTCAATTCGAGAGAGATCAATGGAACAGATAGTCTGGGTAGTGCATGTGTTGACAGCCATTTCCGTGATTGGTCTTGTCCTGATGCAGCATGGCAAGGGGGCTGATATGGGTGCGGCCTTTGGTAGTGGTGCTTCCGGCAGCTTGTTCGGTGCGACCGGTTCGGCGAACTTTCTGAGCCGGACCACCGCAGTTTTGGCGACTCTGTTCTTTCTGACTAGCGTGGGCCTGACGGCGCTTTCAGCGAGGACTGAGATGCCGGGCGCGGCCACATCTGCGGATGTGTCGCCGGCCTCTGCGCCCGCAGGCGCCATTCCCGCAACTCCGGTATCGGCGCCTGTAACGCCGGCCGGGGCTATTCCGAAATAGGTTTTTTCTCTGGCGGGCCTGTCAGCGGGTCCGTCAGTCGTTATGCCGACGTGGTGAAATTGGTAGACACGCTATCTTGAGGGGGTAGTGACCTAGGTCGTGCGAGTTCGAGTCTCGCCGTCGGCACCATCGAATTTTTTAATGCTTGTCCTGTTTTTTTGGGCAGGCATTTGATTTGTAAGATATTTGGCTTTGTTTGTCATAATAAGGTCATTTGACCCCGGTTGCCCATCAACATAGAATCCGCCCCACGGATTTATAAAGCAAGAAACACAGAAAACCATGCTGGAAAACTACTTCCCGGTGCTGATGTTTGTCTTGGTCGGTTTGGCGATCGGCATCGGCCCAATTCTTATCGGATGGGTGCTCTCACCGCATCGTCCGGATCCCGAAAAGCTTTCCGCTTACGAGTGTGGATTTGAGGCGTTCGAGGATGCGCGCATGAAGTTTGATGTGCGTTATTACCTCGTGGCTATCCTCTTCATCCTGTTTGATTTGGAGATTGCCTTCCTCTTCCCTTGGGCGGTCGTCCTGGAAGAGATTGGTGCCTTTGGTTTTTGGTCCATGGTCGTGTTTCTCTCTATCCTGATTGTCGGCTTCGCCTACGAGTGGATGCAGGGCGCGCTTGAGTGGGAGTGATTCAGGGTGGGTATTGAAGGCATTCTCGAAAAGGGTTTTGTAACCACCACGGCGGACAGCGTCATCAACTGGGCCAAGAATGGTTCCTTGTGGCCGATGACCTTTGGTCTGGCCTGCTGCGCGGTGGAGATGATGCAGGCCGGGGCTTCGCGTTACGATCTTGACCGTTTTGGTGTGGTGTTTCGCCCTAGCCCGCGCCAATCGGATGTGATGATCGTTGCCGGAACGCTGACCAACAAAATGGCCCCGGCGTTGCGCAAGGTGTATGACCAGATGCCCGATCCCAAGTGGGTGATTTCCATGGGTTCCTGCGCTAACGGTGGTGGTTATTACCACTATTCGTATGCTGTCGTGCGCGGATGTGATCGCGTGGTGCCGGTGGATATCTATGTGCCGGGCTGCCCGCCGACTGCCGAGGCCCTGCTTTACGGCATCCTGCAATTGCAGAACAAGATCCGTCGCACCCAAACCATTGCTCGCTGATCGGACGAATTCTCATGCCTCTGACCGCTGAAGCCCTCGCCGAACGCCTGCAAGATACGCTGGGTGAGTTGATCGTCAATAGCACGGTAGCGCTGGACGAGGTTACCTTAGAGGTAGACGCTGCCAGCCTGCTGGAGGCGGCTAGCCAGTTGCGAGACGCACCCGAGTTGCGTTTTGACACCCTGATTGACTTGTGCGGCATCGACTATCTGGACTATCGGGACGGTGGCGAAAGCCGTTTCAAAGGTGGTCCGCGTTTCGCCGCTGTTTTGCATTTGTTGTCGGTGCGCCGCAATCAACGCGTGCGGGTGCGGGTCTATGCCCCGGATGATGTTCTGCCGGTCGTGCCCTCGGTCCACACCCTTTGGCCAACGGCCAACTGGTTCGAACGCGAGTGTTTCGACCTGTTCGGCATTGTTTTCGAAGGCCATCCCGACATGCGCCGCATTCTGACCGACTACGGGTTTATCGGCCATCCGTTCCGCAAGGATTTCCCGCTCTCAGGACATGTTGAGATGCGTTACGACCCCGAGCAACGCCGTGTTATTTATCAGCCGGTCAGCATCGAACCGCGCGAGGTGACGCCGCGGATTGTGCGCGAAGAAAGTTATGGAGCTGGCCGTGTCTGAGATCCGTAACTACACATTGAATTTTGGCCCGCAGCACCCGGCGGCACACGGCGTTTTGCGTCTGGTGCTGGAGATGGACGGCGAGGTGATTGAGCGTGCCGACCCGCATATTGGTTTGCTGCATCGTGGCACCGAGAAACTAGCCGAGCACAAGACCTTCGTGCAGGCGATGCCGTACATGGATCGTCTCGACTATGTGTCGATGATGTGCAACGAGCACGCCTATGTCTTGGCAACGGAAAAATTGTTAGGCGTTGAGGTGCCGCTCCGGGCCCAGTACATCCGCGTCATGTTTGACGAGATTACCCGTATTCTCAACCACTTGTTGTGGATCGGGGCGCACGCGCTGGATGTGGGCGCCATGACCATGTTCCTGTACGCCTTCCGCGAGCGTGAAGATCTGATGGACATGTACGAGGCGGCGACCGGCGCACGCTTACATGCAGCCTATTATCGTCCGGGTGGTGTGTACCGCGATCTGCCGGACTCGATGGCTCAATACGACACGGTTAACCGCAGCGCAACCAAGGCAAAGCGATTGAATGAGAACCGCCAAGGCTCGTTGCTCGACTTTATCGAAGATTTTACCCGTCGCTTCCCCAGCTATTGTGACGATTACGAAACCCTGCTGACGGACAACCGCATCTGGAAACAACGCTTGGTCGGCATTGGCGTGGTCGATCCTGAGCGTGCCAAGGCATTGGGCTTTACCGGGCCGATGCTGCGGGGTTCCGGTGTGGCGTGGGACCTGCGCAAAACCCAGCCCTACGAGGTCTATGACCGCATGGATTTTGAAATCCCGGTCGGCCGCACGGGCGACAGTTACGACCGTTACTTGGTGCGTATGGAAGAGATGCGCCAGTCGAATCGCATTGTTGCGCAATGCGCGGCGTGGCTGCGCCAGAACCCCGGCCCAGTGATGACTGAAAACAGCAAGATTGGCCCGCCGTCACGCGAAGCGATGAAGAGCAACATGGAGGCCCTGATTCACCACTTCAAGCTCTTTACCGAAGGTATGTTCGTGCCCGAGGGCGAAGCCTACGCCGCGGTCGAGCATCCCAAGGGCGAGTTCGGTATCTACATGGTGTCCGATGGCGCCAACAAACCTTATCGCATGAAGATTCGCGCCCCCGGCTTCGCACACTTGCAGGCCATGGACGAGATGGCCAAGGGGCATATGCTGGCCGATGCCGTGGCTATTATCGGCACGATGGATATCGTGTTCGGCGAGATCGATCGCTAATTGGATGACACCATGTTGACGAATGAATCCCTAGCCCAGATTGATCGTGAGATCGCCAAATATCCGGCCGAGCAAAAGCAGTCAGCGGTGATGAGTGCCTTGCGCATCGCTCAGCAGGAGAAAGGCTGGTTGGCCCCCGAAACCCTGGAATTTCTGGCGACTTACTTGGGCATGCCGACGATTGCCGTCTATGAGGTGGCCTCGTTCTACAACATGTACGACCTGAAGCCGGTGGGTGCTCACAAGTTGACCGTATGCACCAACATTTCCTGCCAGTTACAAGGCGTTGACGCGGTGGTCGCCAAGATCCAGGCTAAATTGGGCATCGGTTTTGGCGAGACCACGGCGGATGGCCGTTACACACTGAAAGAGGGCGAGTGCTTTGGCGCCTGTGGTGACGGCCCGCTCTGCCTGCACAACAACCACACGCTGCATACGCGGCTAACGCCGGACAATGTGGACGCCTTTCTGGAGGGCATGAAGTGAGCCTGAATGCCCCCAACCACAAGGTTTGCACTTGGACGCAGGATTACGACCATCCTGCGGCTCTGGCGACCTACACGGCCCATGGTGGCTACGCGGCGCTCAAAAAAATTCTCACCGAGAAGACTCCGGCGGATGCCATTATCGCCGAGGTGAAGCTGTCTGCCCTGCGCGGCCGCGGCGGTGCGGGTTTTCCAACCGGCCTCAAGTGGTCGTTTATGCCGCGCAACTATGACGGCGACAAGTACATCGTCTGTAACAGCGACGAAGGCGAGCCGGGCACCTTTAAGGATCGCGATATTCTCCGTTTCAATCCGCATCAACTGATCGAAGGCATGCTTATCGCGGGCTATACGCTTGGCGCCCGGGCGGGTTACAACTACATCCACGGCGAGATTTTTGAGCAATACCGCTCATGGGAAGCGGCGCTGGAGGAGGCGCGGGCGGCGGGTTTTCTTGGCAACAATATTTTGGGCTCTGGCTGGAATTTCGACCTTCATGCCCATCACGGTTACGGTGCCTATGTGTGCGGCGAAGAAACGGCCCTTCTCGAGTCGATCGAAGGTAAAAAGGGCCAACCGCGCTTCAAGCCGCCGTTTCCCGCGAGTTACGGGTTGTACGGTAAGCCGACCACTATCAACAATACCGAAACTCTGGCGTCGATCCCCTGGATCATGCGTCATGGCGGGCAAGCCTTCTTGGATCTGGGCAAACCCAATAACGGAGGCAGCAAGATTTTTTCCCTCTCGGGCCATGTTGAGCGGCCGGGCAATTATGAAGTGTGCATGGGTACACCGTTCAGTGCGTTGCTGGAAATGGCTGGTGGCGTGAAGGGTGGGCGCGAGTTGAAGGCGGTCATCCCCGGCGGTTCGTCCGTGCCAGTTCTACCGGGTGCGACCATGATGGAACTGACCATGGATTACGACAGCATCGCCAAAGCGGGGTCGTATCTGGGGGCCGGCTCGGTGATCGTCATGGATGATACGGTGTGTATGGTTAAGGCGCTGGAGCGGCTGGCCTATTTTTATTTTGAGGAATCTTGTGGTCAGTGCACGCCCTGCCGCGAAGGGACGGGCTGGATGTATCGCGTTATTCATCGCATCGAACACGGTCAGGGCCGCCCGGAAGACCTCGATTTGCTGATGAGTGTGGGCACCAACATTTCCGGTCGCACGATCTGCGCACTGGGCGATGCCGCGGTGGGCCCGGTCCATAGCTTCCTCAAGCATTTCCGCAACGAGTTCGAATATCACATCGAACATAAACGCTGCATGGTCGGAGCCTGAGATGCCCCTAGTTACCATCGACAACAAAGAGATTGAGGTTCCAGCGGGTACTTCGGTGATTGAGGCGGCGCAGCAACTGGGTATCTACATCCCCCACTTTTGCTATCACAAGAAGCTGTCGATCGCCGCCTCCTGCCGCATGTGTCTGGTCGAGGTCGAGAAGGCGCCCAAGCCGCTGCCAGCCTGTGCCACACCCGTTTCCGATGGCATGAAGGTCAAGACCCGTTCGCAATACGCCATCGACGCGCAAAAGGGCGTGATGGAGTTCCTGCTTATCAACCACCCGTTGGATTGCCCGATCTGCGATCAGGGCGGCGAGTGCCAGTTACAAGACATTGCAGTCGGCTATGGCGGTGTCGAGAGCCGTTATGCCGAAGCGAAGCGTGTGGTCTCCGAGAAAGACCTCGGTCCGCTGGTCGCCACCGACATGACGCGTTGCATCCACTGCAGTCGCTGTGTGCGTTTTGGGCAGGAAATCGCTGGCCAAATGGAGCTGGGCATGCCCGGCCGGGGTGAGCATGTTGAGGTGATGCCGTTCCTGGAGTCTCAGGTCAACAACGAATTGTCAGGCAATATCATCGACCTGTGCCCCGTGGGTGCGCTCACCTCCAAACCGTTCCGCTACCACGCGCGTGGTTGGGAGTTAAGCCGCCGTTTGGGCGTCAGCCCGCATGACAGCTTGGGCTCCAATCTCACTGTGCAGGTCAAGGATGGCCGTGTTCAGCGCGTCCTGCCGGCGGACAATGAGGCCGTCAACGAAGGCTGGCTGTCGGATCGCGACCGCTTTGCCTACCAGGGCCTGTACGCCGACGACCGGTTGACCGTGCCGATGATCAAAGACAATGGCCGCTGGATCGAGGTTGATTGGGCGACCGCGCTGGCGCAAGCCGCCGGTGCCTTACGCGTGCTGAAGGAAACGCATGGTGGCGATGCCTTGGGCTTTGTCGCCAGTCCGGCTGCGACCGTCGAGGAATTGCATTTACTTCAAAAGTTGGCCCGCTCCCTGGGCTCAAGCCAGATTGAATCGCACCCGTTGGAACGCAGTGCGGGGCGCGGTCAGGCGCGCTGGCTGGGTATGCCGGTGGCTAAGGTGAATACCCTGGATCGTATCCTTTTGGTCGGCAGCACCCTGCGTAGCGAGCAGCCCTTGCTGGCGACGCGGGTGCGTGCGGCGGTGAAGGCTGGCGCAGAACTCTCCATCCTGCATGCTGCCAACGATACGCAAAATTGTGCCGTGGCCAACGCGGTGATCGCAGCCCCGTCAAAGTGGTTGGCCGCGCTCACCGAAATCGAACAAGCCCTTAAGGGGGCTTCGGCTTCTGCTGAGGCGCAGGCCATCGCGGCCAGCCTCAAGTCAGGTGTAAACAAGGCCGTTGTGCTAGGGGCTGTAGCGCAGATACATCCTCAGGCCGATGCCTTGCACGCCAAGGCAGCGGCGATTGCGGCGGCCTGTGGTGCAACTCTAGGTTTCTTGCCTGTGGGCGCCAACAGCGTTGGGGCCGCGGTGGTCAAGGCGCAGTCCGGGGATGTCTTTGCCGCACCGCGCAAGGGCTATGTATTACTTGGCCTGGAACCGGAACTCGATTGTGCCGATGGTGTAGCGGCCATGCAGGCCCTGGCGGCGGCCGAATGCGTGGTCGGGTTAAGCGCCTACAAAGGCCGTGCGCCGGAGTACGCGACGGTGCTGTTGCCGATCGCTCCATGGGCCGAGAACGAAGGGGGCTTGGTCAACATGGAGGGTCGCCTGCAGACTTTTAACGCAGCGACGCGTTGCCAAGGCGAGGCTCGTCCGGCTTGGAAGGTGCTGCGTGTATTGGGCAATCAATTCGGTTTGGAGGGGTGCGATTTTGATACGGTCGCTGCAGTGCGGGCCGAGGCCTTGCCGGACGGCTGGCTGGAAGCTTTGAATAACGCCGCGCCGGCGGTGGACTCGGGAGCAGCCGTTGCAGGTGCGATCGAATGGTTGGCGGAAACGCCCATTTACGCTGTCGATGCGGTGACGCGTCGGGCATCGGCGTTGCAAGCCACGGCGCTGGCGGCTGCACCGGTCGCTACTGCCAATGCCACCCTGTTGGCTCGCTTGGGTGGCAAGACCACTCTTCGTGTGCGGCAGGCCGGATTGGCCGTTGAACTGGCCGTACGGCAAGATGACCGCTTGGCCGATGGAGTCTTGCGTATCGCGGCGGGTCATCCCCACACGGTGTCGCTGGGGGCGCGTATGGGGGTGCTGGAGGTGGAGGCATGATGGATCAGATTCAAACCCTCCTTGGCCCGGCCTGGCTGCCGGTCTGGACCCTGGTCAAGATCATGGTCATCGTCCTGCCGCTGTTGATTGGCGTGGCTTATCTAACCTACGCCGAGCGCAAGATCATCGGCTACATGCAGATTCGTATTGGCCCCAATCGGGTCGGTCCCAAGGGCTGGCTGCAACCGATTGCCGATGCGCTAAAGCTGATGTTTAAAGAGATTGTCATCCCGACCGGGGCGAGCAAATCGGTCTTCATCCTTGCTCCGGTACTGGCGCTGGCCCCCGCCCTGGCGGCTTGGGCGGTGATTCCGTTCGGCGATACGCTGGTTTTGGCCGATCTCGATGCTAGCCTGTTGTATGTGATGGCGATTACCTCGATGGGCGTATATGGCGTGATTTTGGCTGGATGGGCGTCCAATTCGAAATACGCCTTCCTGGGCGCTATGCGTTCGGCGGCGCAGATTGTGTCCTATGAGATCGCGATGGGCTTTGCCTTGGTCGGCGTGTTGATGGCGGCGCAGAGCCTGAATCTGGGCGATATTGTTCGTGCGCAACAGGGCGGCTTTTGGCACTGGTATTTCTTGCCCCTGTTTCCGATGTTCTTGGTCTATCTAATCGCTATCCTGGCTGAGACCAACCGGTCCCCGTTCGATGTGGCGGAGGGCGAGTCCGAGATCGTGGCGGGTTTCCATGTCGATTACTCGGGCATGGCCTTCGCGGTGTTCTTCCTCGCCGAATATGCCAACATGATCCTGGTTTCGGCGATGACCTCGCTAATGTTCTTGGGCGGCTGGCTGTCCCCGGTACCTTTCTTGCCCGATGGCCTGTTCTGGTTGTTGGCCAAGACTAGCTTCATCCTGTTCCTGTTCCTCTGGTTCCGCGCCACCTTCCCGCGTTATCGCTATGACCAGATCATGCGTCTAGGCTGGAAGGTACTGATTCCCGTGACCTTGGTCTGGCTCTTGGTGGAGGGCGCAGTGATGCAGACCTCGCTGGGTCGGTTCTTCCATTGAGCGGTCAAGGATAAGGACAACACACGATGCTTAAGTGGATCCAACAGTTCTTCAAGACCTTCCTGCTCATTGAGTTGTTGAAGGGTATGGCCGTGACGGGTCGTCATCTGTTCTTGCCCAAGCTCACGATTCAGTATCCGGAGCAACACACGCCGATGTCACCGCGTTTCCGGGGCCTGCATGCGCAGCGTCGGTACGAAAACGGCGAGGAGCGTTGCATTGCCTGCAAGCTGTGTGAGGCCGCCTGTCCGGCCTTGGCTATTCACATTGAATCAGCGCAGCGTGAGGATGGTACGCGGCGCACCACGCGTTATGACATTGATCTGACCAAGTGCATCTTCTGCGGTTATTGTGAGGAGGCCTGTCCGGTCGATGCGATTGTCGAGACACATATCTTTGCTTATCACGGTGAGAAACGCGGAGATCTCTACTACACCAAGGAGATGTTGCTGGCGGTGGGAGATCAGTACGAGGCGGAGATCGCCCGCAACAAGGCGGCAGACGCCAAATATCGCTAACGGATGTCTACGATGGAATTTACCAGCGTTGTCTTTTACTTCCTCTCCGCCATTCTGCTTTTGTCAGGATTACGGGTGGTGACCGTGCGGCACCCGGTCCATGCCGCCTTGTTTCTTGTGCTGGCCTTTTTTACGGCGGCCGGACTTTGGGTCTTGCTTGAGGCGGAGTTCCTCGCCATCACTTTGGTGCTGGTCTATGTCGGCGCGGTGATGGTGTTGTTCCTCTTCGTGGTCATGATGCTCGATATCAATATTGAGACGATGCGGGCTGATTTCCGCAAATACCTGCCGCTGGCCGGGTTGATCTCGGGCTTGATGGCGCTGGAGATGTATGTTGTTCTGGGTGGGCAAGAGTTTGGCCTGAAGATGCCTGAGCCCAAAGCAGTCGACTACAGCAATACGAAGGCTTTGGGCCGCGTCTTGTATACCGAATATGCCTATGCTTTTGAATTGGCGGCAGTGATCCTGCTGGTGGCGATTGTGGCGGCCATTGCGTTGACCTTGCGGCGTCGGCCCGGACTGAAATGGCGTGATCCTGCGACCCAGGTGGTGGTCAGGAAGGCCGACCGTCTGCGCATGGTGAATTTGAAACCGCAGAAACCCGGGGCACCCGTGGAGGACGAGGCATGATTACCGTAAACCACTACTTGATTCTGGGTTCCCTGCTGTTTGCGATCAGCATCATGGGCCTGTTCCTTAACCGCAAGAACTTGGTGGTCATCCTGATGGCTATCGAGCTGATGCTACTGGCGGTAAATATGAACTTTGTCGCTTTTTCACATTATCTGAACGACCTGTCCGGGCAGGTGTTCGTCTTCTTCATCCTGACTGTAGCGGCTGCAGAGTCGGCGATTGGTCTGGCGATCCTGGTGCTGCTGTTCCGTAATCTGCGCAGCATCCATGTCGATGACCTCGGATCCCTGAAGGGTTGATGCCATGGATATGAAGACACTCTACCTGCTGGTCCCTATGGCCCCTTTGGTCGGTGCGCTCATTGCCGGCTTGTTTGGCAAGACCATCGGTCGGCGCGGTGCACACACAGTAACGATCCTCGGTGTAGCTATTGCTTTCTTGGGGTCTTTGCTGATTTTTCAGGATGTTCTGGCCGGCAATACCTACAATGGCTCGGTCTATACTTGGCTCGCAAGCGGCGATGTGCGTCTCGAGATCGGTTTCCTGATTGACCGCCTGACCGTGCTGATGATGCTGGTGGTGACCTTCGTCTCGCTCATGGTGCACATCTACACCATCGGCTACATGGCAGAAGATCCCGGCTATCAGCGCTTCTTCAGTTATATCAGCCTGTTCACCTTCTCGATGCTGATGTTGGTGATGGCGAACAACTTCCTGCAATTGTTCTTCGGTTGGGAGGCGGTCGGCCTGGTGTCCTATCTGCTCATCGGCTTCTGGTACACGCGGGAAACCGCGATCTACGCCAACCTCAAGGCCTTCCTGGTGAACCGCGTCGGCGACTTCGGTTTCCTGCTGGGCATCGGCCTGATCTGGCACTACTTCGGCACCCTCGACTACGCCCAGGTGTTCCAGCAGGCGCCGCAACTCGCCAACCAGACCCTGAGCCTGATCGACGGCCACACCTGGGGCGTGCTGACGGTGATCTGCATCCTGCTGTTCATCGGCGCCATGGGCAAGTCGGCGCAATTCCCGCTGCACGTCTGGTTGCCCGATTCGATGGAAGGCCCGACGCCGATCTCCGCGCTGATCCACGCCGCGACCATGGTCACCGCCGGCATCTTCATGGTGGCGCGCATGTCGCCGCTGTTCGAACTGTCCGACGCGGCGCTGTCCTTCGTCCTCGTCATCGGCGCCATCACCGCCCTGTTCATGGGCTTCCTGGGCGTCATCCAGAACGACATCAAGCGCGTGGTGGCCTATTCCACGCTGTCCCAGCTCGGCTACATGACCGTGGCCCTGGGCGCCTCGGCCTATTCCGTCGCCATCTTTCACCTGATGACGCACGCCTTCTTCAAGGCCTTGCTGTTCCTCGCCGCCGGCTCGGTGATCATCGCCATGCACCACGACCAGGACATCCGCAATATGGGCGGCCTGCGCAAGTACATGCCGATCACCTGGATCACCTCCCTGATCGGTTCGCTGGCCCTCATCGGCACGCCCTTCCTGTCCGGCTTCTATTCCAAGGACAGCATCATCGAGGCGGTGAAATACAGCGAGCTGGCGGGTTCCGGCTTCGCCTACTTCGCCGTCACCCTGGGTGTCTTCGTCACCGCCTTCTATTCCTTCCGCATGTACTTCCTGGTGTTCCACGGCAAGGAGCGCTTCAAGCAGGCGCACGACACGCACGACCACGAGGCGGACAAGGACGGCGACCAGCATGGCCACCACCATGGCGGCCACAGCGCGCCGCACGAGACGCCCTGGGTGGTGACCCTGCCGCTGGTGCTGCTGGCGATTCCTTCCCTGCTCATCGGTTACCTGAGCGTGGACGCCTTGTTGTTCGGCGACTGGTTCGGCCATGCCATCAGCGTCGCGCCGGAGCACGACGGCTTCGCGCAATTCGCGGCGACCTACCATGGCCCCTTCGCCATGGCCCTGCACGCCCTGCAGACCGCGGCGTTCTGGCTGGCCCTGGGCGGCGTCGCCCTGGCCTGGTTCTTCTACATGAAGCGGCCGGACATTCCCGCCCTGCTGGCGAAGAAGTTCGGTGTGCTCTACCGCGTCCTCGAGCGCAAGTACGGCTTCGACGAATTCAACGACTGGTTCTTCGCGCGCGGCGCCCGCTTGCTCGGTGGCCGACTGTGGCGCTGGGGTGATGCCACGGTCATTGATGGCTGGGTGGTGAACGGCTCTGCACGCATGGTGGGTTGGGTGGCAACATGGACTCGTCAGATCCAGTCGGGCTACCTTTACCACTATGCCTTTGCCATGATCGTCGGCGTGGCTTTGCTTGCGACCTTGTTCGTACATTTTTAAGCCGCGAGAAATTAAGCGACGACCTAACCGGACAACAGCACATGTTTGAAAGTATCGGAATCCTCAGCCTGACTATCTGGGTGCCCATTGTGGCAGGCCTCCTTGTCCTCGCCACGGGCGGGAAGGATGGCGCCGCGGGTGGCGTGGACGGGCAGCGGACCCTAGCCCTGTTGGGTGCGGCCCTGGGCTTTGTCGTCTCCTTGCCTTTGTGGACCGGTTTCAATGTTTCCACGGCGGCCATGCAGTTTGTGGAACACGCCAATTGGATCCCCCTCTTTAATGTCCATTACGCTTTGGGTGTGGATGGCATCTCCATGCCCTTTGTGGTTCTTAATAGTTTCGTGACCCTGCTGGTCGTGCTGGCGGGTTGGACGGTGATCAAGACCAAGGTTGCGCAATATATGGCGGCCTTCCTGATCCAGTCGGGCCTGATCAATGGCGTATTTGCCTCCCTGGATGGCGTGCTGTTTTATGTCTTCTTCGAGGCGATGCTGATTCCGCTGTATCTGATCATCGGTATCTGGGGCGGCCCTAACCGGGTTTATGCAGCGATTAAGTTCTTCCTCTATACGCTGTTGGGTTCGCTGTTGATGCTGGTGGCAATGCTCTACCTGTTCTTTGCGTCCGGCGGCAGTTTCGATATCTTGGTCTGGCACAAGGTGCCGCTGGCCATGAGCGCGCAGATGCTGCTCTTTGTGGCCTTTTTCTTCGCCTTTGCGGTCAAGGTGCCGATGTGGCCAGTGCATACCTGGTTGCCGGATGCTCATGTGGAGGCGCCGACGGGAGGCTCGGTGGTGCTGGCCGCAATTACCCTGAAGGTGGGTGCCTACGGTTTCCTGCGCTTCACTCTGCCCATCTTGCCGGATGCGTCGCATGAGTTGTCTTGGCTCATTATTGGCCTGTCGTTGATCGCGGTGGTCTATATCGGTTTGGTGGCCTTGGTGCAGTCGGACATGAAGAAGTTGATCGCCTATTCCTCCATCGCTCATATGGGCTTTGTCACCCTGGGTTTCTTCATGTTCAATAGTTGGGGTGTTGAAGGCGGTCTGGTGCAGATGATCTCGCACGGCTTTGTGTCCGGCGCGCTGTTCCTGTGTATTGGCGTGCTGTATGACCGCCTGCATTCGCGGCAGATTGCCGACTACGGTGGCGTGGCCAATTCCATGCCCCGCTTTGCGGCCTTGTTCATGCTGTTCGCCATGGCCAACTCCGGTCTGCCGGCAACTTCGGGCTTTGTCGGCGAGTTCATGGTTATTCTGGGCGCGATTCAGGTGAACTTCTGGTATGCCGCATTGGCCGGCACCACCCTGATCTTTGGCGCGGCCTACACGCTGTGGATGTACAAGCGAGTGGTCTTTGGGGCCATCACACGACCAGAGGTAGCGAGCATGAAGGACATCGATGCGCGTGAGTTTCTGATTCTGTCAATACTGGCCGTGTGTGTGTTGGCTATGGGCGTTTATCCCTTCCCGGTGACCGAGGTGATGCATGTCTCGGTCAACAATCTCCTTGAGCATGTGGCCCACAGCAAGTTGATGCCCCTCGTTGCGCACTGAAAGATCCCATGACGCTGATTGATTTTCTGCCCATCGTTCCCGAGATCCTAGTGCTGGTCATGGCCAGCGTTATCCTGCTGTTGACGGCGGCGAACAAGTGTCCGACGGCGGGCTATGTTCCGTCTCTCCTGACGCTTTTGGGTGCGGCGGTGCTGACGGTAGTGACAGGCGGTTTGGGCACGGATGTCCTAGTGCGCGGCCTGGTGGTCGTCGATCCAATGGGTGATGTACTGAAGCTGGTGACCTATTTCGCTGCCATGGCGTCGTTCGTCTATGGGCGGGCGTACTTGCGCGAGTTTGGTCTACTGCGCGGCGAGTACTTTGCCCTGGCACTGTTTGCCGTTTTGGGCATGATGGTCATGATCTCTTCCGCTAGCCTGTTGACGCTCTATCTGGGTCTGGAATTGTTGTCCTTGTCCCTCTACACCCTGGTGGCCATGCGGCGGGATTCAGCGCAGGCCTCCGAGGCGGCCATGAAGTACTTCATCCTGGGGGCACTGGCCTCGGGCGTGCTGCTTTACGGTATGTCGCTGCTCTACGGGGCGACCGGCACTCTGGTGTTGTCCGGTATCGCCGATGCCTTGCACGGCCAGTCGGGCAATACGATGTTATTGACCTTCGCCCTCGTGTTTATCGTGGCGGGCATTGGCTTCAAACTTGGTGTAGCTCCGTTCCACATGTGGGTGCCTGACATCTATCAGGGTGCGCCGACGGCGGTGACCTTGTTTTTGGCTTCGGCGCCCAAACTGGCGGCCTTTGCCATCGTTATGCGCATACTGGTCTTGGGTTTGCCTGAACTGCTTCACGACTGGCAGCAAATGCTGGCGGTGATGGCGGTCGCTAGTCTGGCCATCGGCAACCTCGCGGCCATCATGCAGACCAATATCAAGCGCATGCTGGCCTATTCGACTATTTCGCACATGGGCTTTCTGCTCTTGGGTGTGTTGGCAGCCAGTATTGCTGGCTTTGCGGCCAGCCTGTTCTATGTGATCGCCTATGTGATCATGACCTTGGCAAGTTTCGGCCTGATCGTACATCTGTCGCGCAAGGACGCCGAGGCCGATACCCTGGATGCGTTCCGTGGACTGAATCGTGATTACCCTTGGCTGGCGGCGATGATGGCCGTGGTAATGCTGTCGATGGCGGGGCTGCCCCCTTTCTTGGGCTTCTACGCCAAGTTTTTTGTGCTTCAGGCCTTGGTGGGTGGCGGCTGGATTGAGTTGGCCGTGCTGGCGGTCATGTTCTCGTTGATCGGTGCCTTCTATTATTTGCGCATCATCAAGCTTATGTACTTTGATGCCCCCATCGAGGGGAGGCACCGGATTGCTCCGGTAGGCGATGCCGTTGGCCTGCTCAGCTTCAATGGTTTGGCTGTTCTGGGCTTGGGACTGTTGCCGCAGGGTCTGCTCGCCCTTTGCGTGATCGTCGTTCAGGCTTCGGTGTAGACGCTGCCGTCTCCATGGCTGGAGCCAGCTGCGGCAGGGCGGGCTTGGTCTGGTACACCTCCTCGAGAACTTCAATAAAACGCCGCGCCTGGGGTGACAAAATTCCCCCCCGCCGCAGCACCAGCCCGTAACTGCGTTGCGGGAAGTAGCGTACCAGCGGGATGCGCGCCAATCGCTCAGTACCACCGAGACAGATATCGGTGACGATGGAAATCCCCATCCCCAATTCAACATATTTTTTGATGACCTCCCATCCGCCAGCCTCAAGCGTGACTGTGAAGGTCAGGTCGTGTTGCTGGAATACATACTTGACGATACGCCAGGTGGAAAGATGGGCGGGGGGCAGTATGAGACCGTAGTGACTGATGTCTTCCAAGGTGATCTCGCGCCGGCTTGCCAGTTTGGCCAAGGGGTGGTCCAGAGGGGTAATGAGCATCGGATCGAAGGTCGCGAAAGGCCGATATTCGAGGTCCTCAGGCACTTCTAGCATGGAGCCGACGGCAAGATCGATCTCATTGGCGCGGAGCATTTTCATGCCGTCACGCCCGGTCACATTGTTCAGTTTGAGGCGTACGCCGGGGTGCTGACCGACAAAGCGGCGAACCGGTTCTGGCAGGACATAAAGAATGGTGGATTCGCCCGCTCCGATGTTGAGATCACCCGAATTTACATTGCCAAACAGGGCGGCAAAGTTTTCCTGCAACTTATCGACACCTTCCACCAGCGGTTCTGCAAGGTGATACAGGGTCTCGCCTTCTGGGGTTAAGCGTAGATTTGGGCCCCGGCGTTCGAATAAAACGATGCCCATTTCTCGCTCAAGAGCTTGGATTTGGAGTGAAACGGCAGGCTGGCTGAGACACAAGCGCTCGGCTGCGCGTGAAATATTGCCGGCCCTTACCACTTGATGAAAGGCGCGCAATTGTTTGATCCGGTTGTTCTTATAGTACATCGGGGTCTCCTGAAAGAGCGCTGACGCGGGGACGGTGCCTAACTATATTTATAGCCAGGACAAATGATAATTCAATTCCTTAATAATCTGGATTGAAATATTTGTCAGTCTGTATATTTAAAAATATCTAGACTTTGTTGGCGGGTTATAAAATTTTAATGGCACAAGGAGTGGCGAGTGAGCGGGACTTGGACTGGCATCATCGTGGCAGGAGCCTTCATGGCGACCCTTGGGGGCGTTTTGGCGTGGTTTCTGGCGCTTGCTAGTCGTCGCCTACAAGTGTTTGAGGATCCCCGCATCGAGGCCGTCGAGGACTGTCTGCCACACTCAAACTGCGGTGCATGTGGGACTGCGGGCTGTCGTAACTTCGCCGAAAAGGTTGTTTCTGGCGATATCGTGCCAGCGAAGTGCTCTGTAAACCCCCCTGAGATGAATGCCTATATCGCCACGATGCTGGGTGTCACGATGGGTGAAGTGGAAAAACAGGTGGCGCGGCTGGCTTGCGCCGGTGGTCATCATGTGGCGCATATGCGGGCGCGTTATGAGGGCTTGAAGCATTGTCGGGCGGCCGCCACGGTAAGTGGTGGCGGTAAAGATTGTGCGTGGGGCTGCCTTGGCTTGGGTGATTGCGAGACCGTGTGTGAGTTTGGGGCCATTCACATGAATGGCTTTGGCTTGCCTGTCGTCGATACGGCTCTCTGTACGGCGTGCGGTGATTGCGTGGAGGTATGTCCAAAATCTCTGTTTTCCCTCCAGCCGATCAGCCACAAGTTATGGATGGCGTGCAATAGCCAAGCCGAAGGTGACATCGCCGAGGCCCAGTGTGCTGTGGCCTGCAACGCGTGCGGGAAATGTGTGGCGGATTCCCCGCCCGGTCTCATGCACATGAACCGGAACTTGGCTGTGATCGATTACACCCGCAATGCTGAGGCCACCGTCAAATCCATCGAACGCTGCCCGACCGGTGCCATTGTCTGGCTTGAGAATGACCAAACAACCCGTGGCGTCGCCGCCAAGAAGATTGTGCGCATAACGGCCTTGCCGCTGGCGGCATAGGTTGGATACGGAGAATGACTATGCTCAAAAACCTGTTTACTTCCCCATCGAATGAATCAGCACTGCAACCGGTGAAATATCCCGGGGTGCGCGATGCGATCGACGGCAATACGGCAGTGATTCTGGTTGAGCGCGAGGCTTCCGATGCGGCCGGTGCGTACCCGATTACTCCATCCACCAACATGGGCGAGTACTGGGCCGAGTCGGTAGCGGCAGGGCATATCAATGTCTCTGGCCGCCCCCTGATTTTTGTCGAACCTGAATCCGAACACGCGGCCGCCGGTGTGACTGCCGGCATGGCTATGACCGGTCTGCGGGCGGTAAACTTTACCTCGGCACAGGGCGCGGTGTTCATGCATGAATCACTTTATGGAGCGGTAGGCAAACGCTTGCCCTATGTGCTCAACATGGGCTGTCGCGCTATTACCAAGGCGACGCTCAATGTGCATTGTGGTCATGACGACTATCACAGCGTCGATGACACCGGCTTCATTCAAGTCATGGCAGCCAGTGCCCAGGAGGCGGCCGACCTCAACTTGATTGCACGCAAGACGGCAGAACTGTCCCTGACCCCGGCGATCATGGGCATGGACGGATTTCTGACCACGCATCTGATCGAGCCGGTGCAGGTTCCCGAGCGTGAACTGGTCGCGGAGTTCCTTGGCCAACCCGGTGATTTGATTGATACGCCGACTCCGGCCCAGGCCATCCTTTACGGACCCAAGCGGCGGCGCATTCCGGCCCTGTGGGATGTCGACGCCCCGTTAGCCTCGGGTGCTGTCGCCAACCAAGATGCGCATATGCAGGCGGTAGCCGCGCAACGGCCGTACTTTTTTCAGCATATCCCGGCTCTGTTCGATCGCTGTGCTGACGAGTATGCCGAATTGACCGGTCGTCGCTACGCGCGTGTGGCGAGCTATCGCTGTGAGGATGCGGATTACTTGATCCTGGGTCAGGGCAGCATGACCGTGCAGGCGGGTGCAGTAGCCGATTACTTGCGGGTGACGCGGCAGATCCGGGTGGGCGTCGTCAATCTGACCATGTTCCGGCCATTTCCTGGCGAGCTGTTAAGTCATGTCTTGAAGGGCAAGAAAGGGGTGGCGGTTTTAGAGCGCACTGACCAGCCCTTGTCTGAAGATCTGCCGCTGATGCGCGAGGTGCGTGCCGTAGTCTCAAAGAGCGTCGAGAACGGGGTGGCAGGGCGTGGCCGGGCAGGGGGGCAACACGCGGGCTATGCGGCGTTCGAGACCGGTGCGGAAATCCCTCGGCTTTATTCTGGTAGCTACGGCATTGGATCGCGCGATTTGCAACCCGAGGCGTTGATCGCGGCAGTCGAGAACATGCTCGAAGGAGGCAAGGGTGGTGGGGCACAACGGCCTTTCTACTATCTCTCCATCGATTTTGTGCGCGATCAGGCGGCCAATCCCAAGCAGGAGATCCACCAGCAGGGTCTGCTAGAGGCCTATCCCCAGATCCGGGATTTGGCGCTGCGCGGCTCCGAGAATCCCAATCTGATGCCCAAGGGGGGGATTGCGGTGCGGATGCATTCGGTCGGTGGCTGGGGCGCGGTGACGACTGGCAAGAACCTCGCCATGACCTTGTTCGAGCTTCTGGGCTGGGATATCAAAGCGAATCCGAAATACGGTTCCGAAAAGAAAGGGCAACCAACCACTTATTACCTCTCGGCTGCCCCGGAGCCGATTCGCATCAACTGTGAATACAGTCATGTCGATGTCGTGCTGTCGCCAGATCCGCAAGTTTTCCTGCATACCAATGCGGTTGCCGGGTTAAGCCAGGGCGGTGTATTTATCATCCAGAGCAACCTGCCGGATGCAGGAGCCTTGTGGGCCACCTTCCCGCTAAACATCCAGAAATATATTGTCGAACAGGGTATTCGCGTCTTTTATTTGGACGCCTTCACCATCGCCCGGGAGGAGTCCTCGAATCCCGATCTGCAGTTACGCATGCAGGGCAATGCTTTTCAGGGCGCCTTTTTCCATGCCTCCGATGTCAAGGAACGGGCTGGCTTGTCAGAAGAGGCCCTGTTTACAGCTATTGAAAACCAGTTACAGGCAAAATTTGGCAAGAAAGGCAAGCGCATTGTCGAAGACAACCTGCGCGTGGTGCGGCGTGGCTATACCGAAATCCATGAAATTCCGGCTGCGGTGATGACGGTTGGGGCGCGCCAGGCCGCCTTGTTTCGAGCCTCGCCGGCGCTGCCTGTCATGTTGGCCCAGCAGCCGGAAGGCGCGACGGAGCATGGCTCAAGGCAGGCCGATATCCATCGCTTCTGGGAACAGACCGGTAGTTTTTACATGACGGGTCGCGGTTCGGACAACCTCGCTGATCCCTTCATGGGCATGGCCTTGATTCCGGCCGTCACCGGGGTGTTCCGCGACATGACGCAGATCCGTTTCGAGCATCCGGTATGGAATGCCGAGAACTGCACGGCCTGTGGTAATTGTTATACCCAGTGTCCTGATTCGGCAATTCCGGGCTTGGTTTCGACGCTCAGCGATGTCCTGAACAGTGCCATCAGTCGGATTGAGATGGGCGGCCGTCCGACCCGATTCCTGCGCAAGGGCGCTCGGGCGATCGAGAAACGCCTGCGTGGGGTCCTCGAGCATGAGGGTGTGGATGTGCGTGCTCGCCTGAAGACGGCGATTCAGGAGACGCTCGAGGAATCTATGGCCACGGCCACGGCCGATACCGAGCCTTTGGCCGAGGAATATCGTTTGTTGAGCGATACCTTGGGTGAATTCCAGTTTGCGACTACCAAGCCGTATTGGGTTAACCCCGAGAAAAAGACGAAAGGAACGGGCGGGCTGTTCTCCATTACCGTTAATCCGTATACCTGCAAAGGGTGCGCTGTTTGCGTCGATGTCTGCGACGACGATGCCCTGAAGATGGTGACCCAGACCCAGGACAGTATTGCAGCACTGCGCCGCGATTGGCAGTTCTGGCTGGAACTTCCCACCACACCCAAGGCGTATAGCCGCATTGATGATCTGGATGAGAAAATCGGTGCACTGGAAACACTGCTGCTCACCAAGCAGAACTACAACTCCATGGCCTGTGGTGACGGTGCCTGTCTGGGGTGCGGCGAGAAAACGGCGATCCATCTTTTTACCAGTACCGTGACAGCCTTAATGCAGCCGCGGGTCCAGGCCCATCTGGAAAAGATTGAGGCCCTGATCGTCGGCCTTGAAAAGCATATTCGCATGCGGCTGACCGAGACGGTTGACTTTACCGATGCTCAGGCTGTGTTGCGAGCCGTGGCCGCGGGCCAGGATCAAGGCCACGATTTAACGCTGGCGCGGCTCAGCGAACATCTGCAGGCCAAGGCGGGCAGCCAACCCATTGATCCGGATTGGCTGCGTTGGGTTACGCACCTCTTAGACCGTCTCAGAGACCTCAAGTGGCGTTATCTTGAGGGTCCGACCGGTCGGGGCCGAGCCGCCATGGGCATTGTTAACTCCACGGGGTGTACTTCGGTGTGGGGCTCAACCTTCCCCTTTAATCCTTACCCGTTCCCGTGGACTTCGCATCTGTTCCAGGATTCGCCCTCTGTCGCCCTCGGCCTATTCGAAGGGCACATGACGCGCATGGCGGATGGATTTAAGGCCATCCGCATGGCCGAGATTGAACTCGAGCGTGGTTACGATCCGCACACCGAGGATGCCAACCTGACCTACTACACTTGGGAGTCTTTTACGGACGAGGAGTGGAAACTGTGTCCGCCGGTGGTCGCCATTGGTGGGGATGGAGCGATGTACGACATTGGTTTCCAGAATCTGTCGCGAGCCTTGATGACGGGTAAACCCGTCAAGATTGTGGTTGTTGATACGCAGGTATATTCGAATACGGGCGGGCAGGCGGCGACCTCCACTTTTGTGTCGCAAGTGGCGGATATGACGCCCTTTGGAAAACAGGCAACGGGTAAGAAAGAGATCCGTAAGGAGATGTCTATCATCGGGATGGCACACCGTACGGCCTTCGTGTTGCAGGGCAGCACCTCCCGGCCAACGCATCTGATCGAAGGGTATATCGACGGCCTGAACTCGCGCCGGCCGGCCTTGTTTAACATTTATACCGTCTGCCCGCCCGAACATGGGGTTGGCGATGACAGGGCTGACCAGCAGTCGCGTCTGGCGGTTGAGTCGCGCGCGTATCCGCTGTTCCGTTACGATCCTGATCAGGGAACGACCTTCAGCGAGTGCGTCAGCCTTGATGGCAATCCTTCGCCAGAGGCTGACTGGCCGGAATATACGCTGGCTTATGTCGATGCCGCGGGGGAGGCACAGAAGATGGTCTTGCCAATGACCTTTGCGGACTTTGCGCTGACGGAAGGGCGCTTTGCCAAGCAGTTTAAGAAGGCCCCGCAAGAGACCTGGAACGATGACATGGTCTTGCTTGCAGACTTCATTAAACGGCCGGCAGCAGAGCGTGATGGTCGTTTCCCGTTTATTTGGGCGGTGGACAAAAAAAATCGCCTCCTGCGAGTTCTGGTTTCGCAGGCCTTGGTCAACGCGTGCGAGGAGCGGTTGGCGTTCTGGCGTCAGCTCAAGGATGGGTTACGAGCCGGTTTATATTGACACACCCGATTGCTCTGCCTGCGATGAGTGCACCACGATCGGGCCCAAGGCGTTTGCCTACAATGAGCAGAAGCAGGCCATAGTGATTAATCCCCAGGGCGCAAAATTTTCCGACCTCGTCAAGGCTGCAGAAAAGTGTACTGCAGGGTGTCTACATCCCGGCACTCCATGGAACATGAATGAACCGGGCCTCGAGAAATGGATGGCACGGGCGGCAAAATATAACTGAGCGATGCCATCGTCATGGAGATTCGACCCATCATGGAACGCAGCCGGGCGCTTGAGGCGCCGCCTCCGCCGTCCTCATGGCGAGATGGGCCGTCTTCCAAATCTCTTGAGCTTTATTCGTATATTGTTTCGCTGTTCAGGCGCAAAAGTTTCGCGCGCGGGGTTCACCCCGACACGCACAAGAGTACTGCCGGCAAGCCGATTCGTCGGTTGCCGTATGCGCCGCGCATTTCCCTCCCCCTCGCGCAGCACATCGGCAAGCCGGCAGTACCCCTTGTCCGACCTGGAGAGGAAGTGGTTCGCGGTCAACCCATCGCAAGGGCCGACGGATTTCTGTCCGTTCCCTTGCATTCCCCTGTCACAGGACGCGTCGAGGCGATTCGGTTGCACCCGTCCGCGTCAGGCGCATGGGTGGAAAGTATCATCATTCATGCCTACGCCTCATCCACCCAAGAAGTACTCTGGCGTGAGCCACGCGATATGGATGCGCTCGGGCCTGAAGAGATTCTTGCCGCCGTCAAAGACTGCGGCATGGTGGGATTAGGTGGTGCGGCCTTCCCCAGCCATGTCAAGCTGAGCATCCCTCCTGAGCGCCCTATTCATACCTTGGTGGTCAATGGCTGCGAATGCGAGCCGTACCTGACTTGCGATCACCGCACCATGATCGAACATCCAGCCGATTTGATGCGTGGCATCGGCTATGCGATGCGAGCGGTGGGGGCTCGGCGCGCCATCATTGGCGTCGAAGATAACAAGCCCGATGCGGTCGCGGCGCTTACCCCGTTTCTGCCGACCGATGGGCGGGTAAGCATGGAGATGGTGCAGACCAAGTATCCGCAGGGCGCCGAAAAGATGCTAATCAAGTCGTTGCTGAATCTGGAGGTGCCCGCCGGTGGTCTGCCCTTGGATATTGGCGTGGTGGTCAATAATGTGGGCACTTTGACTTTGCTGGGCCGTTTGCTTCCAGCCGGCGAGGGTTTGACCGAGCGGGTGGTGACCGTGACCGGCCCGGCCGTCAAGCGACCAGGTAATTTCTGGGTGCCATTGGGGACACCGATTCGTCATGTGTTGCAATGTTCGGGGGTGCTCGATGGCGATCCTCACCCTGAGCTGGAGGTTGTTCTGGGCGGCTCCATGATGGGCCAAGCGATAACCTCACTGGACACCCCCGTGACCAAGGGGGTGACCGGGATTTTGGTATATGACCGTGAATCGGTGATGCGGGAAACGGTTACCAAGGTGTACCCTTGCATCAAGTGTGGCGAATGTGTTCAGGCCTGTCCGATGGGCCTGAACCCGGCCTTGCTTGGGATGCTGGCCGCAAAACGGGACTATGACAGTATGAGTTTTGATTACCATCTTGCCGATTGTTTTGAGTGTGGTTGTTGTACTTGGGTTTGTCCCTCCGGTATTCCTCTTGTGCAGCAGTTTCGCGCGGCCAAGGGTTTATTGCGCGCCCGAGCCGCTTGATCTGCGATGACAGAACTGCGTAGCGCCCCCCACGAACGCCTGGGTCTCAGCGTTGAGAGCATCATGCTCAATGTGGTGCTGGCCTTGCTTCCGATCGCCTTGTTTTCAATTTGGTTATACGGCTTGTCTGCCTTGGCGCTGCTGCTGACATCGGTCATTGTGTGTCTAGCGACGGAACGCCTCTTTAACCATCTTGCCGGACAATCCTCGACCCTGGGAGATTGGAGCGCGATGATCACCGGCATCCTGCTGGCATTGGTTCTGCCGCCCTCCTTCCCGCTTTGGATGACGGCGGTGGCGGCGGTGGCGGCGATGGGCTTGGGCAAGATCCTGTTTGGGGGTCTGGGCATGAATGTGTTTAACCCGGCCCTCGTGGGCCGTGCCTTTGTGCAGGCAGCATTTCCATCGGCTATTGCTACATGGGTCCCGAGCTATGCCCCAAACCGATTCCATGAGTTCATCCCCACGACCCTGACACCGCCTTTGATGATCCCGCCGGATCTCACGGCTTGGACCAAGGCGGTCTCAGCGGATGCCTTCACGGGCGCAACGCCGTTGGCGATGTGGAAGTTCCAGCATCAACTGACGGCGCCGGAAGACCTGATTCTGGGCGTTGCCACCGCCTCCGTGGGGGAGACATCGGCGATGCTGATTCTGGTTTGTGGGCTTTATCTGGCGTTGCGTGGCATGCTTGACTGGCGTATTCCGGTCGGCATGATGGGGTCTGCCATTGCCTTGGCTTACGCCTTTCATCTTTACAACCCCGACTTTTTTCCGCCGCCCTTCTTCGTCCTGCTGTCGGGCGGTCTCATGTTGGGAGCCCTATTTATGGCGACCGACATGGCCACCTCGCCGGTGACCCCGCTAGCCGTTTGGGTCTACGCGATCCTGATCGGCCTTGTGACGGTCCTGATTCGCTATTTTGGGGGCCTGTCCGAGGGGGTGATGTATGCCATCCTGTTTGGTAATGCGCTTGCCCCTTTGCTGGATCGCAGCTTGCCGACGCGGGTGTTTGGCCGGCGTAAAGCCCGAAAGGTGGCGTCATGAGTGAGCCGTCGCCAAAGTCTGCAGTAGAAATCACGGCGGGTTGGCGTTTGATGGCGGCCCTCGGTGGAGTCGCTCTGTTGTGCGGGGTGCTGATCGTTGCCGCCTTTCAAAGTACGCTGGAGCCCATTGCCAAAAATCGCCGCATTGCCCTGGAGCGCTCCATCTTCTCGCTCATTCCGGACGGTGTAACCCTGCACATTTATGCCGTGAACACGCAAGGGCTGATCTTGTTGCGGCCCGATCAAGCCATGCCCAAGGGGGCGCAGCGCGTTTATGCGGTTTACGATGCCCATCGGCAACTACGCGGCTTAGTGGCCGAGGCGGGCGCGGTTGGGTATGCCGATGTGGTACGGGTTTTGTACGCTTATGACCCGCAGCGCCAGGCAATCGTCGGCTTTGCCGTGGGGGCGCATCGCGAGACACCGGGTATTGGCGACAAGATCCGCACGGACGCGGCCTTCCAGAAAAATTTCGTGGCTCTTGAGGCGCGCTTGGATGTTTCCGGGCAGAGTCTTGCGCACCCGATCCGAACGGTGAAGCATGGCAGCAAGCGCCAACCTTGGGAGATTGACGCAATCTCGGGCGCGACCATTACTTCGCGGGCGGTAGGGCGTGGCATTAACGATAGCGTCAGCGTTTTGCTACCGCGTCTACGACCGCACCTGGATAAATTGGAGTCTCCGCCATGAAACCCGGCGAACACCCCCTGACGGCCTTCGAAAATTTCATGGAAGGGATCTGGAAACAGAACCCTGTCTTTGTCATGGTATTGGGTATGTGCCCTACCTTGGCGGTGACCGTGTCGGCCATTAATGCGCTGGGCATGGGCGTAGCGACGACTTTCGTACTCGTGTTTTCCTGCTTGTTGGTGTCAGCGATCCGGAACTGGGTGCCGAAAGAAGTGCGTATCGCGACCTACATTGTCATCATCGCCAGCTTTGTGACCGTGGTTGATTATGCGATACAGGCGCTGAGCCTGGCCTTGTACGAGGCTCTCGGCGCATTCATTCAGTTGATCGTGGTGAACTGCATCATTTTGGGTCGTGCAGAGGCGCATGCCTCCAAACATCCGCCCCTGACTGCCGTGGTGAATGCGCTAGGCATGGGGATCGGTTTTACGATCGGTCTTTTCGCACTCGGAAGCGTGCGTGAAATTTTTGGGGCGGGCTCGCTGTTTGGCATCGCCTTGTTCGGACCGAGTTTCCAGCCCTGGATTGTCATGCTTCTGCCGCCGGGAGGTTTTTTTGTCCTGGGCGCTTGGTTGCTCCTGTTTGCTGGGTGGAAGCGGCGCAAGGAGGCCAAAGATGGAGCATGAATCGCTGTTTCAGATTTTTATTGGCACGCTCCTGACCAACAATTTTGTGTTGGCCATGTTTCTCGGCTTGTGTCCCTTCTTGGGAGTGTCCGGACGCCTTAATACCGCCGTGCCGATGGGCGCCGCGACGACCTTTGTGATGCTGGTCGCGTCCTTGTGTGCCTACGGACTCAATGTGCTGCTCACGGCCTTGGATCTGCAATTCTTGCGGCTTATTGCTTACATTGTGGTGATCGCCTCGGCGGTCCAGTTGGTGGAAATGTTCTTGAAAAAGACCAGCCCCAATTTGTTTCGCGCCCTCGGTATTTACCTGCCACTCATTACCACTAATTGTGCCGTGCTCGGCGTGGCCCTGTTTCAGACGACGCGGGAATACAGTTTTCTCCAATCCATAGTGTTTGCGTTGGCGGGTGGCGGTGGTTTTACGCTGGCGCTGCTCTTGATGGCAGGTTTGCGTGAACGCCTGAATCTGGCCACGGTTCCGCAACGGGTGCAAGGCACGGGGCTGGCCCTCATGCTTGCTGGTTTACTGTCTTTAGTGTTTATGGGCTTTGCCGGGCTCGGGGCGAGTGCAGGATGAGTCTCTATCTCGTGACTGCCGGCCTGATCCTAGGTCTTCTGCTGGTGGGACTTGCGGTTAATCGGCTGTACCAAAATTTTGCTCGGCAGCATCCACAGTTAGGCCCATTTCGTGACCCGGAGGCACGGGGCTGCGGTAGCTGCAGCCAAGGTAGCGGTTGTGCCTCCAGCGGAAATTGTCCTAAGGCATGATGTCTCGTCAGCCGCATAGGCGGCAGCTTGCCACGAGCAGAAGCTCCTGCGCGGCGCGGGCGAGCTTGGGGCTGAGGACTTTTAGCGTCTTGAAGGGCGCCGGGTGCGGGTGGCCGTCGAGTAGGCCGCCGGCCAGGGCCGTGAGCATCAGAGCCAGGGGGGAAAGGCCAAGTGGGGCTATTAGCGTGTCGCGCTGGGCAATGAGGGTGGCGTTCGAGGCCGCGTCATAATGCATCAGGCGGCCCCCGATCTCCAGATTGAGAGTGCCGCCTTCAGTGAGTTCCCAGCGTTCCTGTTCGCTGTAGTGGGGCGCGGCAGGTAGTGCGGTGCGGGCAAAGAAATCCCCCAGAATACCGGCGGGCCCGCGTCCCGGTAGGGTCAGCAGTTGCTGCGCCAGTTCCTCCCATGCACGGTCCATTGCCATTGTCATAGCGGCTCGCCCATGAAGCAGAAGACAAAACGGCCGTGGTCAAAATCGAGCATCAGGCTCCCGCCCCGGTTCACGGCGTAATCGACCCAGCCGGGCGTGGCGCAACCTTGATGGCATTCGGAGACCCCGTTGGGTGATTCGAGGTCGCGCTCGCGATCGTAGAAGGAGAGCAACATGGGGGAGTCGAGTAGTCCCTCGGCAAGACGGCCGGCAAGGCGGTGACATTGGGTAAAGTCAGCGGCCCAGTCGCCACATTCAAGATGCAGGGTTTTCATCGGCAAGGGTTTTCAGGGCGTAGAGCGCGTCGAGCGCTTGTTTAGGGGTGAGTTGGTCCGGGTTGATCAGCGCCAGCGCGGTAGTGAGGGGGGTGTGCAGCGGAGAGGCGGGGGCCGTCACAGGGCTATCCAGAAACAAATCGCCTTGACCTGCGCTGCGTACTTGCTGCTCTTCTAGTTCGATTAGTTTTCGGCGCGCTTGCTGGATGATGCTGGCGGGTACGCCGGCGAGTTTCGCCACTTGCAGGCCATAACTTTGTGAGGCAGGACCGTCTTCAACACGGTGCAGAAAGGTCAGTTTGCCGCTGTTTTCCAGGGCATCAAGGTGGACATTGGCCAGCATGGGATAGTGCTGAACCAATTGGGTCAGCTCAAAATAATGAGTGGCGAACAGGGCCGCAGCGCGGGTTTTGGCTGCGAGGTGGCGGGCGACGGCCCAGGCGATGGAGATGCCGTCGAAGGTTGAGGTGCCCCGGCCGATCTCATCCATCAGAATCAGGCTTTGTTCAGTTGCACCGAGCAGGATGCCGGCCGTCTCGGTCATTTCAACCATGAAGGTGGAGCGCCCCCCCGCGAGATCGTCTGAACTACCGACGCGGGTGAAAATCTGGTCGATGGGACCGAGGCGGAGCGCGCGGGCAGGGACGAAGAGGCCGCAACAGGCCATCAGGGTGATGAGCGCGGCCTGACGCATATAGGTCGATTTGCCGCCCATGTTGGGCCCGGTAACGAGGAGCATGCGCCGGGTCGGGTCAAGGCGGAGGTCGTTGGCAATGAAGCTTTCGCTCCGGGCTTCTACGATTGGATGCCGCCCGGCGACGATGTCGAGACCCCATTCCGTTTGATACTGAGGACGGCAGTAATCGCGTTCGCGCGCGAGTTCGGCCTGGCCTGCCAAGAGGTCAATCTCGGCCAGCGCCTGAGCCAGGGCTTGCAACTCGGGGAGGTGGCCAGCGAGGCGAGCCAGCAGCTCGGCATAGAGTTCGCGTTCACGCGTTAAAGATTGTTCGGCCGCCGACAGGTAGCGTGTCTCGAAGGCCTTCAGTTCGGGCGTCAGGTAGCGTTCGCAGTTTTTCAGGGTTTGGCGGCGGTGGTAATCAGCCGGGACCTTGTCGGTCTGGCCGCGACTGACCTCGATATAAAAGCCGCTAACCCGGTTGTATTCAACCCGCAGGCTGGCGATACCGCTGCGCTCGCGTTCGCGCTGCTCGATCTCGAGCAGGAAGGCGCCGCTGTCGGATTGCAGGGCGCGCAATTCGTCCAACTGGGAGTCGAAGCCCTCGGCAAAGACCCCTCCTTCACGCAGGGTCAGGGCAGGTTCGGGCCGCAGGGCGCGTTGCAGGTGTTCGGCGAGTTCGGGTGGAGAAGCCAAGCGCTGAATCATGTCAGGGAGAACAGGGCTGAGGCTATCGCGCAGGCCGGGCAGTTTTTGCAGGGTGTCACGCAGGCCGGAAAGATCACGCGGTCGGGCGCTGCCGAGGCCGATGCGGGCGCAGATCCGCTCGATATCGGCGCTGCCCTTGAGTTGGGCCTGAACTTGGGTGCGTGCCAGGTCGGTGCCATGGAGGCCTTCGATCGCATCGAGACGCTGGCTGAGGACAGCCCGGTCAGTGAGCGGGTTATGCAGCCAGCGCGCCAAGAGACGACTGCCCATGCCAGTGACGCCGCGATCCAGCTCCGAGAACAGCGTTGGGGCCATAGCTCCGCGCAGGGTCTCGGTGATCTCCAGGGTGCGGCGCGCGGCGGCATCAAGTTGCACGAAGCTGTCCGGGCGCTCCAGCACCAGACCCGTCAGGTGGGACAGGGCCGTCTGTTGGGTGTGGCGGGCGTAGTCAAGTAGCAAGCCGGCGACGGCCTGGATGGCTGGGCGGTCGGTGATGCTGAAGGCATCTAGATTGTGCAGACCGAAATGGTCGCAGAGGGTGCGATGGCCGCGATCGGGGGCAAACTGCCAGTTGGGGCGACGCACTAGGGCGGTGCCTTCCGGGGCAGGGAGCAGATATTCCTCCGGGAGCAGGAGTTCGGCTGGGGCAATGCGGGCCAGTTCTGATGCCAGTCGGGAAATATCGACCTCGCTGGCGCGAAATTCTCCTGCTGATAGCGTTAACCAGGCCAGCGCCACGCGCCCTTTACCGGGCAGGATAGCCATGAGGCGGGTATCGCGGCGATCGTCGAGGAGGGCGGCATCGGTCAGAGTGCCGGGCGTCACGATTCGCATAACCCGGCGTTCGACCGGACCCTTGCTGGTTTTGGGGTCGCCAACCTGTTCGCAGATGGCGACCGACAGGCCAAGCTTGACCAGCTTGGCGAGATATTGCTCGGCGGCGTGAAAGGGGACCCCGGCCATACGAATGGGCACCCCGGCCGACTGGCCACGGGTCGTCAGGGTGATGTCGAGAAGGGCGGCGGCCTGTTCGGCATCCTCATGAAAAAGCTCGTAGAAATCGCCCATGCGGTAGAACAACAGGCGATCTGGGTGTTCTGCCTTGATGCGCAGGTATTGCTGCATCATCGGCGTATGTTGTGTGAGATCGCTGGGCGGGGGCGAACTATTTAACGGCAAATTCATGGTGTGCATTGTAGCGCCACGATGCCAGGCATTTTTTTGGGTTTTGCCGGTGGAATCCCCTAATGTTAATAATTAGTTGCTAATATATGGAGGTAAAAGAAATTTATATCGATGGATTTGATGCCGACCTCTGTTCGTTCTGTCCTTTATGTCCGCCTACCTTGCTGGAAAATCTGGCCGGGTGGGGTGGTCTATGTCGCGGACTGGATCCATAAACATCGCCCCGAGGTGCGTCAACACCTGCTCGATTTGGCATTGATCCCGCGCCACCAGCGGCGCGCTGTATTGACCGAGCAGATTCGCCGTATGCAGCCCGATATGGTGGCTTTTTCCTGGCGCAACATGCAGTCGTTTGGCCCGCATCCCGAGGACGATGCGTTGTCGGTGGTGATGAATTACGACTATGGGCGCACCCTTTGGCAGCGGGTTCAGGCCGCTTTTCAGGCAGTGGGGATCCTGTGGCGCTATCAGGCGGACCGCTTGGCTAACCTAGCTTATTTCAGGCTGGTGCGGCAGGTTCGACCCGAGGCGCAGGTGGTGGTGGGGGGTACAGCCGTGTCCATTTTTGGTCGGCAGGTTGCGCAGCAATGTCCGCCCGATACGCTGGTGGTGGTGGGCGAGGGCGAGGACGCGATGCTTTCCATCATTGATGGCAACGCCGAGCCGCTGGGCGAGTATTACCGGACGGCGGCGGATGGTTCGGTGACGCACCATGTGCGCGAGGCGGAGTTCCCGCTGATTGATCGCACGGCGGTGGATTTTCCCTACATCGAATCGATCTTCCCGCAGTTTGGTGAATATCTGGATATGGCGCCGAACCCGGACATTCGTTCTGCCGAGGCGAGTTTTGGCGTCAACACCAAACGCGGTTGTCCGTTGCAATGCAATTTCTGTCTGTACAACAAGATCGAGGGCGCTCATCAACGCTATCGTGAGCCGGTTGAAATCGTCGCTGAGATGGAGTTGCTGCATCGGCGCTACGGGGTGAAAAACTTTTGGTTTACGGATGCGCAGTTTTGTTCGACCCGGCAGAGCACGCATCATGTCGAGGAAATTCTCGATGAGATATTGCGGCGCGGGCTGAAGGTTTCTTGGTCGGGTTATTTACGCCTGAACCACCTGACACCGGAATTGGCCAAGAAGATGATCGACTCGGGCATCTCCAGTATTGATCTGTCGTTTACCGGGACGCAGGAGGTTATCGACAGCCTGACCCTGGGTTATAAGCTGGAACAGCAGATGGAGGCCTTCCGTATGTTTAAGGCGGTGGGCTTCACCGAGCAGAAGGTGAAGTTGTACATCCCCTTCAACGCACCGGGTGAGACGATCGAAACGCTGAAGCACACCATCGCCCGTATCGAGGATTTGTACGATCTGTTTGGTCGCGAGCAGGTGCTGCCGTTTATCTTCTTTATCGGCGTGCAGCCGGGTACGCCGATCGAAAAGCGCCTGATCGCGGAGGGATATCTGCCCGCCGATTACGATCCGTTGACCTTCAACCCGTTCATTGTCAAGAAGTTGCTCTACAACCCCGAACCCTTGGGTGGTGTGATTGGCCGTGCTTACTTACGGGCGGTCGAATCACAGGGCAAGGACAGCGATTACATCGGCCGCGTCACGATGGATCTTCTCAAGACCGAACTCGATCGGCCTGAGGTGGTGGCGCATTGCGCGGCAGCCGGCCGGCGGCAAAAAACCATCCCTATTGTCCACACCGTCTGATTTCGGTGGGCGCGACGGTTGTTTGGGGTTTAATCCCTTAGCTCCGGGGTGACATGCGGAGTAATAACCTGCAGGAGTTGGGCAAAAATCTTCGGACTCCCGGCGATGATGTGGCCGGAGTCGAGATAGCCTTCCTTGCCGCCAAAGTCGCTGATCAGGCCGCCGGCCTCTAGAACGAGCAGGCAACCGCCGGCAATGTCCCACGGATTGAGACCGATCTCGAAGAAGCCATCGGTTCGGCCACAGGCGAGCCAGGCGAGGTCCAGCGCGGCCGAGCCGGGGCGACGCAGGCCAGAGGTTTTTTGCACTAGATCGCGGAAGATCGCGGTGTAGGCCTCCAGATGCTGGAAATCGTGATAGGGAAAGCCCGTGCCGATCAGGGCACCGAGGAGCTTGTCGCGGTTGGCGACGCGGATGCGCCGTTCGTTGAGGAAGGCCCCGGCGCCGCGTGAGGCGGTGAACAACTCGTTGCGCACGGGGTCGTAAACGACGGCGTGTTGCAATACCCCTTGGTGACGCAGGGCAATGGAGATGGCGTATTGGGGAAAGCCGTGCAGAAAGTTGGTGGTGCCATCGAGCGGGTCGATGATCCACTGGTATTCCGATGCCTCGCTGCTGTTGACCGTTACGCCAGACTCTTCGGCTAGGATGCTGTGGCGCGGGTACGCCGTGAGCAGGGTGTCGATGATGGCTTCTTCGGCCTTCTGGTCGATCTCGCTGACATAGTCGTTGTCGCGTTTGTTACGCACGATCAAGCGATCGAGGTCGAGTGAACCGCGAGTGATAATGGCGCTGGCGCGTCGGGCGGCCTTGACCGCCGTGTTGAGCATCGGATGCATGTCGAATAAAGAGCAGATGGGAAATTGGCGCTATTCTACCGCGTATGACGAATGCTGAGCTTGAAACCGGGGGGCTGGATCGCCTCGCACGGGTCCGGATCGTGCTAATTGAGACCCGCCACCCTGGCAATCTGGGGGCGGTGGCGCGGGCGATGAAGACCATGGGCCTGTGCGATTTGGTGCTGGTCAATCCACATTGCGCCATTGACGGGGAGGCGAAGGCGCGGGCCTCGGGGGCGGTTGATGTGCTGGAGCGGGCACGGACGGTGTTGACGCTGGCGGAGGCGTTGGCCGACACGGTGTTATCTGTGGCCTGTACCGCGCGCCGCCGCGATCTGCCTCATCCGGCCTATACCCCAAGACAAGCCGCTCCCGAATTATTGGCTCTGGCCGCACAGGGACCGGTGGCCGTGGTGTTCGGTTCAGAGACCTTTGGTCTGTCAAACGAGGAACTGACGCTGTGTCGCTGGCTACTCAATATCCCGACCAGTCCGGATTACGCCTCCCTCAATTTGGGGGCTGCCGTGCAGGTGCTGGCCTATGAACTGCGCACCCGTCTGGCGGACGCACCGATTGACCTGCCGATCTTTACGGCGGCGACCCATGCCGAGATCGAGGGGGTGATGACGGCCCTCATGGCCCTGTTGACCGAACGGGGCTTCTACAACCCAGAGAATCCCAAACGCCTGCTTCCACGGCTGCGCCGCTTTTTCGCTCGCACCGGCATGGAGAAGGATGAGGTGGCTATCTGGCGGGGGATTGTGGCGAGTTTGGGCCAATCCAGCCGAGGCAAAGATTGACTGTCTTTGTCGGGTATTGCATACTTGGCCATCCTGAATCGATCGGTTCCCATTATGTTCCAACGCCTGCGCGAGGATGTCGGTATCGTTTTTGACCGCGACCCGGCGGCGCGTACTGTTTTTGAAGTCTTGACGACTTATCCAGGTTTGCATGCGATCGTGGTTCATCGCGTGGCACACCGGTTGTGGGGTTGGGGCTTAAAATGGTTGGCACGCTTATTGGCGCATTTAGCGCGTTGGTTGACCGGCATCGAGATTCACCCTGGGGCGACGATTGGACGGCGGGTCTTCATTGATCACGGCATGGGCGTGGTGATCGGAGAAACGGCCGAGATCGGTGACGACTGCACGCTGTATCACGGCGTCACCCTGGGCGGGACATCCTGGCAGAAAGGCAAACGCCATCCGACCTTGGCGCGCGGTGTGATTATCGGTGCGGGCGCCAAGGTGCTCGGCCCCATTATCTTGGGCGAAGGCGCCAAAGTGGGCTCCAACGCGGTGGTGGTCAAGGATGTGCCGGCCGGGGCGACGGCGGTAGGGATCCCGGCGCGTATTCTCGATGCGGCCAAGGGCGCGCCAAATACCGCAGAGGCCACTAGCGAAAAGGGCTTTTCGGCCTATGCCGTGAGTGCCGACATGAACGACCCCATGGTCAAGGCGGTACACGGTTTGATTAACCACAGTGCAAGTGCCGATGCTCGGATTGACTGGATTGTGGCGGAGTTGAAACGCTTGGGTGGCGCGATGGAGGAACAAAAGGAAGGGGCGGAGCGCTTTGACCCGGAGTACCTCAATCGGATCGTCGATTGAAGCGTTTTACCCGCCACGCGTCCCTGCCCCAATTCAATCCCACAAATAGTTGATAAAAACAATCAGGTATTGTAGAGTGGCAATACTATTCCAGACACAAGGAGTGTCGTGATGCGATTGACAACCAAAGGACGATTTGCGGTGACCGCGATGGTGGATCTGGGTCTGCGCCATGTGCGGGGCCCGGTAACACTGGCTGGGATTAGCGACCGTCAGGGTATTTCCTTGTCTTACTTGGAACAGTTGTTTGGGCGCCTGCGCCGGCACGAGATTGTCGAGAGTGTGCGCGGCCCTGGTGGTGGCTACTGTTTGGCCAAACCGATGTCGGCCATCTCGGTCGCCGACATTATTCGCGCGGTCGATGAAGAGGTCGATGCCACGCAGTGTGGTGGGCTGGGCAACTGTCACGATGAGCACGAATGCATTACGCATGATTTGTGGACGGGGCTGAACAAACACATTTATGCGTATCTTGAGGCGGTGACGCTGGGCCAACTGGTCGAAAACCACCAGATCAAGATGAATCAACCGACGGATGCTCTGCGGAGTGTGGGACGGGCGCAGTTACAGGTGGCTTAGTTCGTCGTCGAGTCGAGCCGAAGATATTTTGAAGGAACGGAACGCCGTGAAACTCCCGATATATTTTGATTATTCCGCCACGACGCCGGTTGATCCGCGCGTGGCGGAGAAGATGATTCCGTATCTAACCGAGCTTTTCGGCAACCCGGCCTCGCGTTCGCACAGTTTTGGCTGGGCCGCTGATACGGCGATCGAGGCGGCGCGTGAAGAGGTGGCAGCGTTGATCAACGCTGACCCCAAGGAGATTGTCTGGACTTCCGGGGCCACCGAGTCGAACAACCTTGCCATCAAGGGCGCAGCGCATTTTTATAGTGGCAAGGGCAAGCACATCATCACGGCCAAAACCGAACACAAGGCGGTGCTCGACACCTGCCGCGAGCTGGAACGACAGGGCTTCGAGGTTACCTATTTGCCAGTGCAGGATAATGGCCTGCTCGATCTCGATGTCTTGCAATCGGCCATCCGTCCGGACACCATCCTAGTCAGCGTGATGTTCGTCAATAACGAGATTGGCGTCATTCAGGACATCCCTGCCATTGGCGAGATCTGTCGCGAAAAAGGCATTCTTTTTCATGTGGATTCGGCGCAGGCCGCGGGCAAGGTGGTGATTGATCTGGCCCAACTGAAGGTCGATCTGATGTCTTTTTCAGCGCACAAGGCGTACGGACCCAAGGGCATCGGCGCACTGTATGTGCGACGCAAGCCACGCGTGCGACTAGAAGCGCAGATGCATGGCGGTGGCCACGAGCGCGGTATGCGCTCGGGTACGCTGCCGACGCACCAGATTGTCGGGATGGGCGAGGCCTTCCGCATCGCCCGCATGGAGATGGGCGCCGAGAATAAACGCTTGCGCGCCCTGCGCGACCGCATGCTGCGCGGCTTTCAGGACATGGAAGAGGTGCACCTGAATGGTGACCTGGAGCGCCGTATTGCCGGCAACCTCAATGTCAGCTTCAACTTTGTTGAAGGGGAGTCGCTGATCATGGCGATCAAGGATTTGGCGGTATCCAGCGGTTCGGCCTGTACCTCCGCTTCGCTTGAACCCTCGTATGTGCTGAAGGCCTTGGGCCGTGATGACGAGTTGGCGCACAGCTCTATCCGTTTCACCCTAGGCCGCTTCACGACCGAGGCAGAGGTGGATTACGCCATCAAGCTACTGCACGACAAGATCGGCAAATTGCGCGACATGTCGCCGCTGTGGGAGATGTACAAGGACGGCATTGACCTGAAAACGGTGCAATGGGCCGCTCACTGATTTAGGAGAATTGAAATGGCATACAGCGATCAGGTCATTGACCATTACGAAAATCCCCGCAATGTGGGGGCCTTTGACAAGAGCGAGTCTGGCATCGGTACTGGCATGGTGGGCGCGCCGGCCTGCGGCGATGTGATGAAGTTACAGATCCGTGTCAACGATCAGGGCATCATCGAAGATGCCAAGTTCAAAACCTACGGCTGCGGCTCGGCGATTGCTTCAAGCTCGCTGGTCACCGAGTGGGTCAAGGGCAAGACCCTAGACGAGGCGATGGCCATGAAGAACACCCAGATTGCCGAGGAGCTGGCCCTGCCGCCCGTGAAGATTCACTGCTCGATTCTGGCTGAAGATGCCATCAAGGCAGCGGTCGCGGATTACAAGCAGAAACATGGCGGCGAGGCGGAATACTCCGCCTGTAACGCCAACAAGGGGCACTGAGATGGGCGCTACCACTTGCGCCGCGCCGGAAGGCACGGTGATCCCCGAGCGCAGCTTAAGCGAGGCGGCCCTGGCTGGCGCCTCTGTGACCCTGACCGAGCGCGCCGCCAATCACATCAAGAACTTCATCGCCAAGCGTGGCAAGGGGCTGGGTATTCGTCTCGGCGTGCGCACCTCCGGCTGTTCCGGGATGGCTTACAAGCTGGAGTTTGCCGATGTTGAAGATGGCAATGACATCAAGTTTGAGAGTCAGGGTGTGACCCTGTATATCGACCCGAAGAGCCTGGCCTTTCTGGATGGCACCGAGCTTGATTACGCGCGCGAGGGTCTCAACGAAGGCTTCCAGTTCAATAACCCCAATGTGAAGAACTCCTGCGGTTGCGGTGAGTCCTTCAATGTCTGACGCCTTTGCGCTCTTTGCCCTAGTCCCGCGTTTTGCCTTAGATCGGGCGGCGCTGGACGCTGCCTTTCGTGCCGTGCAAGCCGAGGTGCATCCGGACAAGTTTGCCCACGCTGATGCCGCCACCCAGCGTCAGGCCGTGGAGCGCGCGACCTTGGTCAACGCGGCCTACCAAACCCTGAAGGCCCCGGTGACGCGGGGTGCTTACCTGTTGCGTCAGGCCGGTATCGAGCCGTTTGATCCTGCCAATACGCGCATTTCGCCAGTCTTTCTGCTGCAACAAATCGAATGGCGTGAACAATTGGAGGCCGCCACGCAGGTCGCCGCCCTGGAAGCGCTGGAGAAACGCATCGCGGAAGCCGCTCGCGATCACGAACAGCGGCTGGCTGTATTGATCGATCAAGAAGGTGATCTGGTCATGGCCACTGAAACCCTGCGAGAATTACGCTTTATCGAAAAACTGGGCGAAGAAATTCAGTCCGCCTTCGAGACCCTCGACCCCTGACCCATGGCTTTGTTGCAAATCTCCGAACCCGGCCTATCTACTGCGCCGCACGAGCATCGTTTAGCCGTAGGCATTGACCTCGGCACCACCAATTCGCTGGTCGCTACGGTGCGCAATGGCCTGTCTGTGGTGCTTAACGACGCCCACGGCCATGCTATTTTGCCATCTGTGGTGCGCTATCTTGACGCCGAGGGCCGCACTGAGGTTGGCCATACGGCCCTTGCCAAGGCCAGCGAAGATCCGCATAACACGGTGATTTCGGCCAAGCGTTTCATGGGCCGTGGCCTGAAAGATCTGCCCGATCTTGCCCTGTTGCCTTACCATTTTGTCGACGCCCCGGGCATGGTGCAGATGCGCACGGTGGCCGGTGCAAAGTCACCGGTGGAAATCTCCGCCGAGATCCTCAAGTTGTTGCGGGCCCGGGCCGAGGCCAGTTTGGGGGGGGATCTGGTCGGCGCGGTCATCACCGTGCCCGCCTATTTCGACGATGCCCAACGCCAGGCTACCAAGGATGCGGCACGACTGGCCGGTATCAATGTGTTGCGTCTGTTGAATGAGCCCACTGCTGCGGCCATTGCCTACGGCCTGGATAATGGCTCGGAAGGGGTGTACGCCGTGTACGATCTCGGCGGCGGGACCTTCGATATCTCTATTTTGCGGCTGAGCCGTGGCGTGTTCGAGGTGCTGGCCACGAACGGCGACTCGGCTCTGGGCGGTGACGACTTCGACCGCCGCATCTATTGTTGGATGCTGGAGCAGGCGGGCCTGACAGTTATCAACGATCATGACAAATCGCTGCTCATCGCCCGCGCCCGCGAGGCTAAGGAGCGCTTGACCGACCACCCCGAGGCGCAGGTCACCGCTCTGCTGACAACGGGCCAGTTCATTGATCTGACCCTGACCGAGGCGCACTTCAATCAACTCACCGAAAGTCTGGTCGGCAAGACTTTGGCGCCGACTCGCAAGGCTTTGCGCGACGCGGGCTTAAAGCCCGCCGACATTCAGGGCGTGGTCATGGTTGGCGGCTCAACGCGAATGCCGCGCATCCAGGCCGCTGTGGGTGAATTTTTCGGCCAGACGCCATTAACCAACCTCGATCCCGACAAGGTGGTGGCGCTGGGTGCGGCCATTCAAGCCAATGTTTTGGCCGGCAATCGTTTGGGCGACGACTGGCTGCTGCTCGATGTAGTGCCTCTGTCGCTCGGCCTAGAAACCATGGGGGGCTTGGTGGAAAAGATCATTCCCCGTAATTCGACCATTCCAAGCGCTCGCGCTCAAGAATTCACCACTTATAAAGATGGCCAGACGGCGATGAGTCTCCATGTGGTGCAGGGCGAGCGCGAATTGGTAACGGACTGCCGAAGTCTGGCGCGTTTTGATCTGCGCGGTATTCCGCCTATGGTTGCTGGCGCGGCGCGCATTCGTGTTACCTTCCAGGTCGATGCCGACGGCCTGTTGGCGGTGACGGCGCGTGAAACCCGTACCGGCGTCGAGGCGCATATTGAGGTGAAGCCCGCCTATGGCCTGCAGGATGGCGAGATCACGCGCATGTTGCAGGAATCCAATGCCCACGCCAAAGACGATATCGCGGCGCGGCAACTGGCCGAACTCAAGGTCGATGCCGGGCGACTGGCGGATGCCACGCGCACGGCGCTGGCCATTGACGCCGCCCTGCTGGATTCTTCGGAACAGGCTTGGGTGACCGGTCTAGTCAGTAGTCTGGAGGCTGCCTTGCAAGGCAATGAGGGTGCAGCGATCAAACGCGCCTACGATGCACTCAATCGTGGCACGGGCGAATTCGCCGCTCGGCGCATGGATGCGAGCGTCCGGCGCGCCCTGACTGGGCACAAACTGGAAGAGTTCTGATGGCCGTGATTGACCCGGACCGCATCAGCGGCTGGCGTACGCGCCTTGAACAGCATGAGGTCTATGATCAGATCCGCGATCTTGCGGCCTTGCGCGTGTTCATGCAGCACCATGTCTGGTCAGTGTGGGATTTCATGTCCCTGATCAAATATTTGCAACACGCGGTGGCGCCGGCCCGTTGGCCTTGGCGGCCAGGCGCCGATGCCGATGTGCAGCGTTTTATCAATGAATTGGTATTGGAAGAAGAAACCGATGCCGCGCCGCCGCAATTGGGTAGCGAGTATTCCAGTCACTTCAACTTGTATCTGGGCGCCATGCGCGAAATTGGCGCGGATACCGCACCGATCGAAGCCTTTGTGGCGTTGGCCTGCACTCAAGGCCTTGCGGCCGCCCTGCAAAGTGGCTTGGCACCTGAGCCGTCCCGCGCCTTTACCGCGACCACCTTCGGTTTCATCGAAGGTGGCCGGGCGCACGAGGTGGCCGCGGCCCTGGCCCTCGGTCGCGAACATGTGATTCCAGCCATGTTCCGAACCTTGCTGGCGCGTATGGGCATTTCCGAACAGCAGGCACCCATTTTTCATTTTTATCTCAGCCGCCACATTCATCTGGATGAGGATTTTCACGCTCCACTTAGTCTGCGCCTGCTGGAAAGCCTGTGTGCCGGTGATGCGCAGCGTAGCGCCGAGGCCAGTGCGGCAGCCGAAGAGGCGATTGCGGCGCGAATACGATTCTGGGATGGCGTGCGAGTGGCGTTAACTTAATTTTCGGATTCTGGAGAGGCACATGCCCCAAGTTGTGATATTGCCCCATGTTGAAGTCTGCCCGGACGGCGCTGTGCTCGAGAATGTGGCCAGCGGTGAGACGATTTGCGATGTCTTGCTCGCCAACGGCATCGAGATCGAACACGCCTGCGAAAAGTCCTGCGCCTGCACCACTTGCCATGTCATTGTCCGCGAGGGATTTAACAGCCTCGCCGAGGCTACCGAGGACGAGGAAGACCTGCTCGACAAGGCGTGGGGTCTGGAACCCTACTCCCGTCTGTCGTGCCAGGCTCGCGTGGGGGCAGCCGACCTAGTCGTCGAGATTCCGCGCTATTCCATCAACATGGTCAAGGAGTCACACGCATGAAATGGACAGATAGCCTCGATATTGCCATTGCCCTGGCCGAACACCACCCCGAAATTGATCCCAAGGCCATCCGTTTCACTGACCTGCACGCCTGGATACTGGCTTTACCCGGTTTTGCAGATGATCCCAACCGTTCGGGAGAAAAGATCCTTGAGGCGATACAGGTAGCGTGGATCGACGAGGTGGAGTAGTTAGTGCTTACTTGCGAAAGGGCTCTCTAGCCCGACACTACGCTAGCGCAACAGTGCAATCCATAGCGGCAGCGTGAGTAAAAATCCCAAGCTGGAAAGGCCTGCGGTGAGAGCGGCGGCGCGGACATCGAGGTGAAAGCGATCTGCGAAGGAGGCGGCCATGATCATGGTGGGCATGGCGACTTCGAACACGCCCGCCTGTTGCGCTTCGGCCAGCTGGCCGCTCGAATCACCAAAAAGAACGCGGGCTGCAAGCCAGGCGCCCAGGGGCGCAACCATGAGTTTGACCCCAACGGCGATACCGATCGGCAAGGTGGGGCGCAGATTTCCCCATGGAATGGATAGACCCAAAGTAAAGAGCATGATCGGCACGGTCGCCATGCCGATGAAGCGGGCGGCCTTGATCAAGGGTTCGACCTCAATGCCAGCAAAATTGACGGCAAATCCGAGCACGAAGCCCCAGACTGGGGGTAATCGCCATACGGTAATAAACAGAGATTTGCCGTGGCCGTCTTCGTGCCCAAGCCGGGTGGCGATCCACACCCCGAAGGTCCACAGGATGGGCGTAGAAGCCAGCACATCGGCGAAGGCCGCATAGGGTTCGCCGGCCGGGCCAAACAAAAATCCCAAGGTGGGCAGGCCCATGAACAGGACATTGGAAAAGATACCCGCCAACAAGATGGCGGCGCGGGTCTCGCGGCTGAGATGGCGTCCGATGGGCGAGCGATACAATACCGGGTAAAGCACGGCGAAGGCCACGCCAATGCCGATCGCGGTGATTAGCGGCACCGAGAGCAGATCTAGGCTGATGTGCGCCTGCGCGGACAGAGCAAACAGCAGCGGCGGGGCCAGTACATCAACCACCAGACGATTGAGATCGACGCGCAAGCGGTCAGCCGGAATCTGGCGACGATAGCGACTCCACAAGCCGCCAGCTGCGACCAGCAGGGCGATGGGCAGCCAGACTTGCAGTAACAGTTGGATGAGTAAAGTGCCCGTCATGCGGGAATTATCCCCGAAACGAGGCGAGTCATTTCAAGTGTTTCTTGCTCGTTGGCTGGGGCGGCAAGAAAAACGAAGCGGGCGGGATGGGATTGATGTGGTGGTTTATTCCAGCCCCAGTTCCTGAATCTTGCGGGTCAGGGTATTGCGTCCGCAGCCCAGGGCAATGGCAGCTTCTATGCGCCGCCCGCCAGTGTGGGCGAGGGCCGTGCGGATAAGCGTGCGCTCAAACTCGGCCGAAAGGTCGGCCAGGATGCCGCTATCGCCCTTTTCGAGGCGTTGGCGCGCCACCTCGGCCATGGCGACAGACCAGTCGTAGGTGTGAGATCCCTGGGCAGAAGCCGTTATCGTGTCGCCTTGCAGGTCCTTGGCCTCGATGGTCTGTCCAGGCGCCATGACGGTCAGGCGGTGACAGAGGTTTTCCAGTTCGCGCACATTGCCCGGGAAGGGCATACGCGATAAAAGCTGCAAGGCTGCCTCAGCGATCTGCTTGACCTCAACCCCGAGGGACTTGGCGCTCTTGTTCAGAAAGTGACGGGTTAGCGGGGCGATGTCTTCACGCCGTTCGCGCAGGGCGGGCAGGCGGATACGGATGACATTGAGGCGATGGAAGAGGTCCTCGCGGAAGCCACCTTGGCGTACCAGGGATTCCAGATCCTGATGCGTGGCGGCGATGACGCGGACATCGACACGAACCGGGGTGTGGCCGCCGACGCGGTAGAACTCGCCTTCGGCCAAAACGCGCAGGAGGCGGGTTTGCAAGTCGGCCGGCATATCGCCAATTTCGTCGAGAAACAGGGTGCCACCATCGGCCTGTTCAAAGCGACCACGCCGTGAGGCACTGGCACCAGTGAAGGCACCACGCTCGTGCCCGAACAGTTCTGACTCGAGCAGGTCACGCGGGATGGCGGCGGTATTGAGGGCAATGAAGGGCTTGTTGCGGCGCGGGCTGTGCTGGTGCAGGGCATGAGCTACGAGCTCCTTGCCGGTGCCGGTCTCACCCGTGATCAGGACGGTGGCCTGGCTGTTGGCAAGGCGGCCGATAATGCGGAAGACCTCCTGCATGGCAGGGGCCTGGCCGAGTAGGGCCTGACCGTTGGCCTCCAGTGGGGCGTTGGTGTCGTCGCTGAGACTATGCGCTTCTTCCAGCGCGCGGTGGATAAGTCCGAGGGCGTGGCTAATATCGAAAGGCTTGGGCAAATATTCAAACGCACCGCCCTGATAGGCAGAGACGGCCGAATCAAGATCGGAGTAGGCGGTCATGACAATAACCGGCAGGCGGGGATGTTGGCTCTTGACCGCTTCCATGAAGGCTAGGCCATCCATGCCGGGCATGCGGATGTCGGTCAGGATGGCGCCCGGCACCTCACCCCCCAGCGTGGCGAGGGCCTCGCGGGCGTTGTCAAACAGGCGATGCGGCAGGCCTTCGCGTTGTAGGGCCTTCTGGAAGACCCAGCGGATGGACTGATCGTCGTCGATGATCCAGACGGCTTGAGCGGCACGGGCTTCGTTCATGGGTGGGCCTTGGGAGAAGTGATGGGGAGGTAGATTGAAAAACAGGTGTGTCCGGGCTGGCTATCCACATGGATAGCACCTTGATGTCGTTGCACATAGGTTTGGGCCAGGGTCAGGCCGAGTCCGGAGCCATCATTACGGCCGGATACGAGGGGAAAAAACAAGGTGTCGCGCATGGCTTCAGGAATGCCCGGGCCGTTGTCAACGATGTCGATGCGCAAGGCTAGCGGCCAGCGTTTCATGGCCAGAGTGACCTGGCGGGCAATACGCGTTGCAAGACGCAGTTGGCCTTGGCCCTCGGTGGCCTGGGCGCCATTGCGGGCGATATTGAGCAGGGCTTGGATGAGTTGTTCCAGATCGCCGTGGGTCTCGGGCAGGCTGGTGTCGTAATCGCGCGCGATGCTGAGTTGCGGGTATTCCGCCAAAAGGAGACTGCGTACGCGTTCCAGGACCTCGTGCACATTGAGGGGGCGGATATCGGGCCGCCGCGCCGGGGCGAGCATGCGATCCAAGAGGTTTTGCAGGCGCGCGGTTTCCTTGATGATGACCCGGGTGTATTCAAGCAGATCGGTGGCGTCACCTAGCTCGGCCTCCAAAAGCTGCGCTGCTCCGTGGATGCCACCCAAGGGGTTGCGTATCTCGTGTGCCAGTTGCCGCAGCAGCATCTGGCTGGCCTGGGCCTGGATCAGAGTGTGCTCTTCGTGGGCGATGCGGCTGCCGCCCGCGAGCGGGTGAAACTCAACCAGGGTGCGTCCCGGCTGGGCCTCGAGAGGCGTGACGGTGAGGCTGACCTCTTGTCGCTGCAGGCCGACCGTGAAGGAGAGTTTGTATTCGGTGACGCCCGCCCGCGTCTGCTGTACCTGATGCACGATGCGTTCCAGGGTCGGGCCGGTGGCGAGTTGCGCCAAGGTGCGCTGATAGGCTTGGCGGGCAGAGAGACCGAGCAGGTTCTCGCAGGCCGGGTTGATTAGACTGATTCGATCATTCTCATCAATGACAAGGACGGCGGTCGTCAGCGGATCCAGTCCGATGAGATCGTCAGGGAATGCGGTCGTAGGTGGCATGGTTAGATAGACGCAAGAAGCTTGCCAATCGTCGGGTCGCGATAAATGGGGCCAAAGGGCGGGTCTCAGGGAGGCTCAGGATGCCATGCGCACCATTATGGTGCAATGAATAAAGGGATGGGTTTTAAGGGCGGAAGGTTCCCCGTCTGGCCGATAAAAAAGGCGGCCTTGCGGCCGCCCTTTTTGTATCCGCACCGGGGTGCGGATCGCGCGTCGATCTTTACAGCGAGTAGTACATATCGAACTCGACCGGGTGGGTGGTCATGCGGAAACGCGTGACTTCTGCCATCTTGAGTTCAATGTAGGACTCGATCCATTCCTTTGAGAACACGCCGCCACGGGTAAGAAACTCGTGGTCTGCGGCCAGATTGTCGAGGGCCATCTCCAAGCTAGAACAGACCTTGGGGATGTTTGCCTCTTCTTCCGGAGGCAGATCGTACAAGTTCTTGCTGGCGGCATCGCCCGGGTGGATCTTGTTCTGGATGCCGTCCAAGCCGGCCATCATCAGGGCCGCGAAGCACAGATACGGGTTAGCGGACGGATCCGGGAAGCGGGTCTCGATGCGGCGGGCCTTGTCGCTGGCCACATGCGGGATGCGGATCGACGCGGAACGGTTGCGGGCCGAGTAGGCCAGCATGACCGGTGCCTCGTAGCCGGGGACCAGACGCTTGTAGGAGTTGGTGCCCGGGTTAGTGATCGCGTTCAGGGCCTTGGCATGCTTGATGATGCCGCCGATGTAGAACAGGGCCATTTCGGAAAGGCCGGCATAGCCATTGCCGGCGAACAAGTTTTTGCCGTCTTTCCAGATCGATTGGTGCACATGCATACCGGAACCGTTGTCACCGACGATGGGCTTGGGCATGAAGGTGGCGGTCTTGCCGTAGCTGTGGGCCACATTGTGGACCACATATTTCAGGACTTGGGTCCAGTCGGCGCGCTTTACCAGGGTGGAGAACACGGTGCCGATTTCACACTGACCGGCCGTGGCCACCTCGTGGTGATGCACTTCGACCGGCACGCCCATCTCTTCGAGGGCCATGACCATGGCGCCGCGGATGTCATGCAGGGAATCGACCGGCGGGACAGGGAAATAGCCGCCCTTGACGCCCGGGCGGTGACCCATGTTGCCACCTTCATACTTCTTGCCGGAGGACCAGGCGGCCTCTTCGGACTCGATCTGGACATGGGTACCGGACATGTCGGTGTGCCAGGTCACGGAATCGAAGATGAAAAACTCGGGTTCCGGGCCGAAATAGGCGGTGTCGCCAATGCCGGAGGACTTCAGATAGGCCTCGGCGCGCTTGGCGATGGAACGCGGGCAACGGTCGTAGCCTTTGCCGGTATCCGGCTCGATGACATCACAGGACAGGATCAGGGTCGGCTCGTCCATGAACGGGTCGAGGTTAGCGGTGTCCGGATCTGGCATCAGCAGCATGTCGGAGGCTTGAATGCCCTTCCAGCCGGCGATCGAGGAGCCGTCGAAGGCGTGACCGTCGGTGAACTTGTCTTCGTCAAAGGCGGACACGGGCACGGTGACATGCTGTTCCTTGCCCAGCGTATCGGTGAAACGGAAATCGACGAATTTGATATCGTTGTCCGCGATCATCTGCATTACATCAGCGACGGCCATCTTTATAGCTCCTTGCAATATTCAGGGTGTGGATAGGAAAAACGGAAAGCGGGGTTTACAAAGCAGGAACCGTGCCACCCCGACCGCGTTCAAACGCCATTGTGCCACAAGGAGATAGGCCGGTCCGGGGTTTTTTTGGCACCAGTCTTGTGCGTTAAACGCACCATATTGGTGCATATTGGGGATGAAGGATTTCGATTAGAATCCACGCACTGCTGACCTGGTAGTTTTTTCTACGAATCACGCCATGACGGATCGCTATACGGTTTTCGGCCACCCCATCGAGCATTCCAAATCGCCGCGCATCCATGCCGCGTTTGCCGCCCAGACCGGACAGGACCTCAGCTACACGACGACCTTGGCCCCGCTGGACGGCTTTGCGGCGGCCTTGATCGCCTTCCGTGCGGCGGGTGGGCGGGGTGCCAATGTGACGGTCCCGTTCAAAGAGGAGGCCTATCGGTTGGCGACCCGCCTGGCCGAACGGGCCCGCCAGGCGGGTGCTGTCAACACGCTGACGCTGGACGGCTCGGAGATCGTGGGTGACAACACCGATGGCGTCGGTCTGGTTCGGGATTTGACCGAAAATTTGCAGAATGACCTGGCCGGTAAGCGCATCTTGGTGTTAGGTGCGGGGGGTGCAACGCGCGGTATTCTCGGGCCGATTTTAGCCGGGCAACGCGCCGCCGGGCCGGCCCGTGTTTTTGTAGCTAACCGCACTGCGGCCAAGGCGGTGCAACTGGCGGAGTTATTCGCTTGTGAGGGCGGCGGTTTCGATACCATCCCCGCCCAACCCTTTGATGTCGTTATCAATGCGACGGCAGCCAGTCTGGCCGGTGCGATGCCGCCCTTGCCGGCGGAGGTCTTTGCGCCCGACGCACTGGCGTACGACATGATGTATGGCCGCGCCACGCCTTTCCTACGCTTTGCCGCGGCGCACGGGGCGCGCACTGCGGATGGGCTGGGAATGCTGGTTGAGCAGGCGGCCGAGGCCTTCTGGTTGTGGCGTGGCGTGCGGCCGGCAACGGCGCCTGTACTGGCGGCCCTACGCGCCGAGCTGGCCGAGTCATGATCAAGCGCATCCTCTATTACGGTCTGCTGGCCCTGCTCTTGTTGCAGGGCTGGTATCTGGGCCATGTCCTGTGGTGGATGCATTTCAATCCGGGCGAGACCGCTTTTATGGAAGCGGGGCTTGAGCGCTTGCAGGAAAAGCGTCCGCAGGCGCAACTCAAGCATCGCTGGGTTGAGTACGGACATATTTCCATTCATCTCAAGCGGGCCGTGGTGGCCGCCGAGGACAGCCGCTTCATTGCCCATGAAGGCTTCGACTGGGAAGGTATCGAAAAGGCGGTGGAGAAGAACATCAAAAAGCGGCGTTTTGCCGCGGGTGGTTCAACCATCAGCCAGCAACTGGCCAAAAATCTGTTCCTGTCGGCCTCCAAAAATCCCCTGCGCAAGGCCGAGGAGGCGGTCATTACGGTGATGATCGAAACGCTCTGGAGCAAGCGCCGCATCCTTGAGGTTTATCTCAATGTCATTGAGTGGGGAAGCGCTGTGTATGGCGCCGAGGCCGCGTCGAAACGCTATTTCGGCAGCACCGCAGCGAGTCTTGGCCCGGGTGAAGCGGCGCATCTGGCGGCCATGATTCCGCGCCCACGCTATTACGAAACGCATCGGGGCGCCCCCGGTTTGCTTAAACGGCAAAGCATCATTGCCGAGCGGATGTGGCAGGTCAGCGTGCCGCGATAATTTCACCCGGCGGTGCTACTATCGTCGCCCAACGGACTCAGAATTGCGTTACGGACGCGATGTTGGCAAACCCCTCACGAGGATAGGCAAGAGCCCCGGCGATGAGCGAGACCCACGAAGACCACAGCAAGAATCATGTCGAAGACAGCCTGCAACAGGTGATGGACATCATCGCCCGGCAGAAGCTGGTGGAATCGCTCGTTCATAAACAGGAAGGGCCGCGTCACGACCTGGTCGAGACGCTGGTGCACAAGCAAAACTTGGTCGAGCTGCAAAAGAAACTCGATTTTCTGCACCCGGCCGATGTGGCCTACATCCTCGAGGCCTTGCCGCTGGAGGAGCGTCTCCTCGTCTGGGATCTGGTCAAGGCCGAGCGCGATGGTGACATTCTCCTCGAAGTCTCCGATGCGGTGCGCGAGTCGCTCATCGAGGCGATGGACAACCGCGAACTGGTGGCTGCCGCCTCTGGCCTTGATACCGACGAGATCGCCGATCTGGCTCCCGACCTGCCCAAAGATGTTGTCCAGGAGTTGATGAAATCGCTGGACGCGGCCAAGCGCGCCCAGGTTGAAAGCTCGCTGTCGTACGACGAGGATTCGGTCGGCGGGATGATGGACTATGACTTTGTCACCATCCGCGCCGATATCACGCTGGAGGTGGCGCTGCGCTATCTGCGTTTCCTCGGGGAATTGCCGCAGCACTCGGACAAGTTGTTCGTGGTCGAGCGCAATGGCCGGTTGATCGGTACCCTGCCGTTGAAACGCATGCTGGTACACGACCCGGATGTCCATGTCGCGGCCGTGATGAGCGATGACCCGGTGATCTTTCATCCCTCCGATCCGGCGGGGGATGCCGCTCAGGCCTTTGAACGCTATGACTTGGTGACGGCTCCGGTGGTTGATCCACGCGGTATCCTGGTCGGCCGTCTCACGGTGGATGTGATGATGGACTACATTCGTGCTGAGGCCGAGGCCGATATGCTGCAGGCGGCCGGTCTGCGAGAAGAAGAAGACCTTTTTTCGACCGTCTGGAAGGCGGCCAAAAATCGCTGGCTTTGGCTGGGCATCAATCTCTGTACGGCGCTGTTTGCCTCGCGCGTGATTGGCGCCTTTGAAGACTCAATTATTCAGCTTGCGGCGTTGGCAGCGCTGATGCCAATTGTTGCCGGCATGGGTGGTAACGCCGGCAGTCAAACTTTGACCTTGGTGGTGCGCGGCATGGCGCTCAATATCATCTCCAAGGATAACGCCAAGCGTCTGATGCTTAAGGAAATGGGTATTGCGCTCCTCAACGGAATCGTCTGGGGCAGCATCATGGGGGGCATTACCTACCTGCTTTATGACAACTTGCCGCTGGCAGCGGTCATGATGACGGCGATGCTGCTTAACCTGATGGTATCGTCGATCGCCGGTTACTGGGCCCCCAACCTGATTGTCCGCTTTGGCCACGATCCTGCTTTTGGTGCCCATGTGCTGCTCACTTTCATTACCGACTCGATGGGTTTTTTCATCTTCCTCGGTCTGGCGACGGTGTTTTTACTGTGACTGGTTGCGTGGGTAAGCCTTAACGGAAGGCGGCATCCACCATCGCGCACCAGATGTGGCCGATGAGGATGTGACATTCTTGGACGCGCGCCGTGTCTTGCGCAGGGACGATCAACACGCGGTCGCATTGATCGCGCAAGGCCCCGCCATCACGCCCCACCAATCCCAGCGTTGAAACGCCGAGAGCCTTGGCAGCGGCGATGGCCGCAACCACATTGGGACTACTGCCGCTGGTCGTGATGCCGATTAGACAATCGCCGGGCTGAGCCAGGGCCTCGACCTGACGGGCAAAGACACGCTCGAAACCAAAATCATTGCCGATAGCCGTCAGGGCCGAGGTATCGGTGGTCAGGGCCAGGGCCGGCAAGCCGCGGCGGTTAGTCTCAAAGCGGCAAGTGAGTTCGGTCGCGATGTGTTGTGCGTCAGAGGCGCTACCGCCGTTTCCGCACAGCAGGATCTTGTGACCGCCCTTCAGGGTATCAAGCAGATGCTGGCCATGCGCCTCAATAAGGGCGGCCAGTGGGGTTAGTTGCGCCACCGCATGGCGATGGGCCTCCAGAATCGTCAGAACTTGAGACATGGTATCGGCTTGCGGCTAGAATCCGCCTCATTAAGGATAAGCGGCATTGTGCCTAACTTTTCATGAATCTGCCGGATTTCAACCAAGCCCGCCTTTTGATTGTGGGCGATGTGATGCTCGACAGCTATTGGCACGGCCCCACCTCGCGCATCTCGCCCGAGGCGCCGGTGCCGGTGGTTCGGGTCGATTTGGAAGAAGCGCGTCTGGGCGGCGCAGGTAATGTGGCCTTGAATGCGGCCGTGCTAGGGGCGCAGACGCAGTTGCTGGGCCTGGCCGGGCAAGACGCGACCGCCGATCAAGTCGAAGCCCTGCTCCGCGAGCGCGGCGTTAACTGCCAGTTGCAGCGTGTGCCGGGCAGCAAGACCATTACCAAGTTGCGCATCATCTCGCGCCATCAACAACTCATTCGTCTCGATTTTGAAGACCACTTTCCCAACTGGGATGCGGACGCCCTGCAGGCGGATTTTGTCGCGCGGCTGAACCAAGTCGATGCCGTAATCCTGTCCGACTACGCCAAGGGCGTGCTGCGCCGCTCGGTGGATCTGGTCAAGGCGGCCCGCGCCGCCGGCAAACCCGTGATCGTCGACCCCAAAGGGACCGACTTCGAACGCTATCGGGGGGCAACGCTGATTACGCCCAACCTGTCCGAGTTTGAGGCGGTGGTGGGGCATTGCGCCACCGACGCCGAGATTGAAGCGCGCGGAACAGCGCTCCGCGATCACCTTGATCTGGAGGCGATTTTGGTGACCCGCAGCGAAAAAGGTATGACCCTTTTAGCCCGTGGCCACGCCCCCTTGCACCTGCCGACGCGGGCGCAAGAGGTGTTCGATGTCACCGGAGCGGGCGATACCGTGGTGGCAACGCTCGGCGCGGCCATCGCCGCCGGCGTTCCGCTGGACGAGGCGGTGGCGTTGTCCAATATCGCCGCCGGCATTGTCGTCGCCAAGCTGGGTACAGCGACGGTCAGCCCGGCTGAATTGGCACGGGCGGTGCGCGGCGGTAGCGAATCGTGCTGTCGCGGAGTGTGCGGCGAGGCCGAGTTGTTGGCGCAGATGAACGCCGCGCGTGCCAGCGGTGAGCGCATCGTCATGACCAATGGCTGTTTCGATATCTTGCACCCCGGCCACATTGATTATCTGGAAAAGGCCCGCGCCTTGGGCGACCGGCTGGTGGTGGCGGTCAACGACGACGCCTCGGTGCGCCGCCTGAAAGGCGCTGCCCGCCCAATCAACCCGCTGGCCACGCGGCTGCGGATGTTGTCGGCGCTGGCTTGTGTCGATTGGGTCGTGCCGTTCGCGGAGGACACGCCCGAGCGCCTGTATTGCGCGCTGCGGCCGGATGTATTGGTGAAGGGCGGCGATTACACCGAAGATCAGGTCGCCGGGGGAGAATGCGTCAAGGCGGCGGGTGGGCGTGTGCAGATCCTCGACTTTCTCGCGGGGCACTCGACCAGCGCCGTGATTGCAAAAATCAAGGAAGGAAACTGAAATGATCATCGTCACCGGCGGCGCCGGACTCATCGGTAGCAACATCGTCGCCCAGCTCAACGCGCAGGGTATCACCGACATCCTCGTCGTGGATCACATGAAGAATGGCCGCAAGATGCGCAATCTGGCCGACCTGAATATCCGCGATTACCTGGACCGTGAGGACTTCATGGCGCGGGTCTTGGCCGGCCACGACTTTGGCACGGTGGAGGCCGTGTTCCATCTTGGGGCCTGTTCGGCGACCACCGAATGGGATGGTCAGTTCATCATGCGCAACAACTTCGAATACTCGAAGGTCTTGCTGCACTGGTGTCAAACCCTTGGTGCGCAATACCTGTACGCCTCATCGGCCTCGGTGTACGGATTGGCGGAAAACGGCTTTCGCGAAGAACGCAGCGCTGAAAAGCCGATCAACATGTATGCCTATTCCAAGTTCCAGTTTGACCAGTATGTGCGCAGCCTGGCCGGACAACTGAAGCACCAGGTCGTCGGCTTTCGCTATTTCAATGTGTACGGCCCGCGCGAGGCGCACAAGGGTTCAATGTCCTCAACCCCGTTTCATTTCAATAACCAAATACTCGCCAATGGCGTGTGCAAGCTGTTTGCCGGCACCGACGGCTACGGTGATGGCGAGCAGCAGCGCGACTTTGTGTTTGTCGAAGATGCGGCGGCGGTCAACCTGTGGTTCTTCGATCATCCGGAAAAATCCGGTATTTACAACCTCGGCACCGGTCGGGCGCAGCCCTTCAATGATGTGGCGCGGGCGGTAGTGGCCTGGCATGCGCGCCACCGTCAGATTGACGCTCGTATCGAATATATGCCGTTTCCAGAGCATCTGAAGGGCGCGTATCAGAGCTATACCCAGGCCGACATTGCCGCCCTGCGCGCTGCCGGCTACGACGGCCGCTTCCACAGCGTGGAAGAAGGCGTGACCCAATACCTCGACTGGCTCAACGCCGGCGACCCAACGCGGCGTGGCGGCTGAACGGATGAATTGATATGCCGGAGATCAGCCGTTTCCTTGGAATCATCATTTTTATGAACTGGGGCGATCATCCTTTGCCGCACTTCCATGCCAAATACGGGGACTATGAAATCACGGTGGAAATTGAAACGGGTGTGATCAAAGGAGGCTTTCCAAAAAGGGCGTTGCGTGCGGTATTGGACTGGTTGGATGCGCATCAGGCAGAATTGATGGAAGACTGGCGTTTGGCTGAGCAACGCAAGCCATTAAAACCCATCGCGCCATTGGAGTAATGCTTATGTTCTTACACACGACAGTTGTCAGGCCTGGCGCCGACTACCATTTGTATGTTGAGTTTAATGATGGGTCTGGGGGTGAGATTGATCTATCCCAAGAGTTATGGGGAGAGATATTTGAACCGCTCAAGGATCCTCGATTGTTCGCAACGGCGCGTCAGGATGCTGTGATGGAAACGGTGGTATGGGCAAACGGCGCAGATATGGCGCCCGAGTTTTTGCAAGGGCTGCTGCTTGCGCAAAATGCCGGAGCGGCATGAGCCTTCGGGTGTTTCCAAATGAAATGTGGCTTGAACTGCATGCAATGAAAGGGGATTGACTATGTCTTGCGTTTTGTGTGGCTCCGAAGATCTGACGACCATTTCGAGTGTGGATGCGAAATCAAAATCGGCTTTGAATGTGGGTATGTGCGGGCGATGCGGCCTTGTCCAGCAAGATCCAATGCCAACGCCTTCGGAGTTGGCTAATTATTATTCCCACGAATACAGGGTTGACTACAAAAGCACCTATACCCCAAAACCAAAACATGTGTATAGGGCAGCCAGGACGGCAAAACAAAGAATTGCATTGTTGGAGAGCATGGGGGTTCGATCAGGACGGTTGATAGATATAGGCGCGGGGGGGGGAGTTTGTATACATGGCAGGAAAAGCCGGCTTTGATGCCTCGGGGCTTGAGCCGAATATAGGATATGCAGATTTTTAAAAGTCAGAATATGGAATCAATGTTGATGTGGGCGGAATTGACGCCATTCGCGGGAAGTATGATGTGATCACGATGTTCCATGTGCTGGAACATTTGCCGTCCCCTGTGACAGCCTTCAAGAAGCTTTATGAGCATTTGAATGCAGGGGGATTTGTTTTTATTGAGGTGCCATGGATCGAAACAAAAGATGCCTCGCCGCATAACATATACTTCAAGGCGCATACGGTTTATTTTTCAGTGGACACATTAAAGTCAGCCGCGAGTGAGTATTTTGATGTTGTTGATGTGGATACTTCTTCGAATTTGAGGATCGTTTTTCATTTGAAGGATGCATCGTCCAAATTGGTGCTGCCAACCTCCGGGTCTGTGCGCGCATTAAAAAAACGGATCCATTCAAAGGGGTGGTTTGAGTATCTTTTATTTGGAAACGGTTGGTACAAGCCGTTTCAAAAACTGGCAAGGGCTGTTGATGAGCGAAAGGCCCGTGGCATTAAAGCAAAGAAAATCATAGATGAATTGGTCTTATAGGCCTCCTTGTTTGGTGGAAAAGTTGTCTGATCAAGAGGCGTTTTCCATCCTCATCGTCGGCCCGTCCTGGGTCGGCGACATGATCATGGCGCAGGGGTTGTATCGGGCGCTGAAGGCACAAAACCCGGCGGGCGCGATTGATGTGCTGGCGCCGGCGTGGTCGGCGGGCATTTTGGGGCGCATGCCGGAGGTGCGCCGCGTGATCGACTTGCCGGTGGGGCACGGGCGTTTTGGTTGGGGTGTCCGGCGCGATTTGGGCCGCTCGTTACGCGGTCAATATCAACGCGCCATCGTGTTGCCGAATTCGTGGAAATCGGCGCTGGTTCCGTGGTTTGCCGGCATTCCGCAACGCACGGGTTTCGTCGGTGAGTTTCGCTATGGCCTGTTGAACGACGCACGGCGGCTGGACACGCGGGCTGTGCCGCGCTTGGTGGACCGGTATCGGTTGTTGGCCGGGCCAAATTC
>Ga0209835_1000047_pt1 | contig 80197 bp, 89 predicted proteins | sample LakKivwa52mmetaG_FD_184138 | JGI IMG/M metagenome (GOLD analysis project Ga0209835, IMG submission 184138) | Anoxic lake water microbial communities from Lake Kivu, Rwanda to study Microbial Dark Matter (Phase II) - Lake Kivu water 52m metaG... | ecosystem: Environmental > Aquatic > Freshwater >...
GCGAATAGCATCATGCATGTCATGCGGGTATTTTTTGAGCAAGCCTAGAAAATGCTCTTGCTCGGCGCCCCGTAAAAATGCAAGTGAAAGAGGAATGCAGTTCGCAAGTCTCTCAGAATAAGCATTTTTTACTACCGCTTTGCGAGCGTCATATTCTTCAGGGCTTATACCGCCACGAATGGAGTCTAAATAGTCATCGAGCGCGGCCAGGTCTTTCAGGCTAATCTTTTCTTTCATACTAGCCAGCTTTCCGCAGCGGTATAACGTTCTCACCTATGGGCAGCCATGCCCGGCCCGCCTCGCAGGCAAGAATAAAGTCTGTCCAAAGCTCCAGCGCGGCGCGGCGCTCGTTCATGTAGTCGTGCTGATCGTAGATCGCAATCAAGCCCCCCAGCGAGTGATTCAGGCAGCGTTCGGCAACAAGGATATTCACCCCCAGCGCGGCAAGGTGACTGCGGGCCGTTGATCGCAGGTCGTGCGGGGTGAAGCGCCTTACCTTGTCCCCCAGCTTTTCGCAGAGTTTGTGCAGCATGGCATTCATGGCGCGTTGCTCGAAATGCACCTCCCCGCCGTGGTTACGGGTGCGCCTTACTTGCCGGGCAGGCAGTACGAAACGCGAGCCACAGGCGAAGGGTTCAAGCTCCCGAAACCAGCCGACAACGGCAGGCGGTAGCGGAATGGTGAAACCCCGCCCCGTCTTGCTGTTCTGGTCTGGGACAAACCATTCCGCCCGGTCAAAATCCACATGCGCCCATTCGGCTTTGGCAAGTTCCCCGAGACGGACACAGGTTGCCAGTTGAATTTTCACGGCAATGGCGTTTTCAGCCCCGATGCCGGGCAGGGCGGGCAGGATTACCCGTAACTCATCCTCAGTCAGCTTGAGCCGCTGGCGCTTGGGTTCGGGCTTTCCGCAGATCGCAGAGACAGAGATACCGGCGCAAGGGTTGGCGGTGACAACGTGCCGGGCTAGGCCGTGCTTGAAGATTTCCGAGACAGCGGTAAAGACAAGCTCCGCCACATTCACGGATTTTTTGCCGACAGCCTCCACCAGTGCCACTACATCGGCGGTGCTTACCTCGCGGGCAGGCAGGCTTCCCAGCTTGGGCAGTATCACGCCTTCGATATGCTGGCGGCGTTGCTTGATGGTGTTGGCGGCAAGGTGGGGGAATGCCTTGCTCATGTAATCGGCGGCCAGTTCGCGCAAGGTCTTTGCGGCGGCGCGTTCAATGGTGGCCTTTTGCTTTTCGCGGGCCACGTCCCGCCCTTGCTGAATTTGTACCCGTGCCTCGGTGGCCAGTTCGCGGGCCTTCGATAGTGAGATGTCTGGGTAGCGGCCTATGGTGAGTTCGCGGGCCTTTCCGCCGAATCGGTAGCGCAGTACCCATGCCGCCGTTCCCTTGGCCGAAAGGGTGAAGGTCAGGCCGTCCCCGTCTGACTTCGCTACCGGCTCCCCGGCCTTAATCCAGTTGCGGATTTCAACGTCCTTCAGCTTTCCCATATCGCCTCCCGTGTAGCTGCGCGTTCTAGCTACGCGCCTAGCTACGCAGATTGTATGCGATGCAGTGAGACGATAGGAAGTTAATTGACTCTGAAAGCCTTGTGTTTACTTGTGTTTTTCTGTTTTGTGTAGCTCAGTGATAACGCATGAAGTGGTAATTTCAATTACAGGTGGCGAGTTTCATGTCGGTCTGTCGTGTGGATGCAGGTGGGGGCGGGCCGCCATCATGATTTTCCGGTGGCAGCCAGTATGCCATCCAGCCTCTCGACCTGCTCGCCAGCGAGTTATTGCGTCGAGCTTGCTCCCCGCAGCATTCACCCATATATTCGAGCAAATATATCGAGCAAGCAGGAGCCGACCATGCCGGAAGCCCTCAAGCCGCGCCTGCGCATCCTCTTCGGCGCCGACATCGCCCTGGGGCCGGGCAAGGCCGATCTGCTCGACAGCGTGGCGCGCACCGGCTCCATCTCGGCGGCGGCGCGCGAGATGGGCATGTCCTACCGGCGCGCCTGGTTGCTGGTGGACACCATGAACCGCTGTTTCAGGACGCCGCTGGTGGAAGCGAGCAAGGGCGGCGCGGGCGGCGGCGGCGCCCGCGTAAGCGAGCTGGGTCTGGAGGTGTTGGCGCGCTACCGCGCCATGGAATTGAAAGCGGCGGCCAGCGTCGCCGCCGAGATGCGCGAGTTCACCCGGCTGTTGGCGGCGCGCCAGGAATGATCGCTTCAGCCGGCATGCCGGGCGCTTGCGTTATGTCCATTCGCATATATTGATGGCAGTCGTCATGCACCTGCTTGTTCGCATTTTCTTGCTTGCCGCCCTGGCGCTGGCAGCGCTTTCCCCCGCGCGGGCGGAGAAACTGACCATCGCCGCCGCCGCCGATCTCAAGTTCGCCATGGCCGAGGTGGTCGACACCTTCCGCGCCAACCGGCCGGGCGACCGCATCGAGGTGATCTACGGTTCCTCCGGCAAGTTCTTCACCCAGATCCGCAATGGCGCGCCCTTCGACCTGTATTTCTCGGCCGACATCGCCTTTCCGCGTGAGCTTGAAAAACTCGGCCACGCGGCCGGCCCCACCCGCCCCTATGCCACCGGCCGCCTCGTGCTGTGGAGCCTGAGGCCGGAACTGGCGAAGACCGCGCTGAAGGATTTGCCCAGGGCGCCGATCCGCAAGTTCGCCATCGCCAACCCGCAGCACGCGCCCTACGGCCTGCGCGCCAAGGAAGCGCTGGAACACCAGGGCGTGTGGGCGGCGATGCGGCCCAAGCTGGTGCTGGGCGAGAACATCGCCCACACCGCCCAGTTCGTCGATAGCGGCGCCGCCGAGGCCGGCATCGTCGCCCTGGCTCTGGTGCTGTCGCCGACCATGGCGGGCAAGGGCGCCTGGACGCTGCTACCCGATGCCTGGCACGCGCCGCTGGAGCAGGGCTACATCCTTACCCGGCGCGCCGCCGGCAATCGCCTGGCGGCCGATTTCGCGAATTACATGGGCAGCGAACCGGCGCGCGCGGTCATGCGCCGCTACGGTTTCGCGCTGCCGGGCGAGGAAGGGAAATAGGATGTCCGACGCCGACTGGATGGCGCTCGTCACCACCCTCAAGCTGTCCGCCGTCACCACCCTGGTGTTGTTGCTGCTCGGCACCCCGGTCGCCTGGTGGCTGGCGCGGACGAAAAGCAGGTTCTCCGTGGCGGTGGAGGCGGTGGTCGCTCTGCCCCTGGTGTTGCCGCCCACCGTGCTGGGCTTCTACATGCTGGTGGCGCTCGGCCCCAACGGCCCCATCGGCGGCACGTTGATCACCCTGGGCTGGCATCACCTCGCCTTCAGCTTCAGCGGCCTGGTCATCGCCTCCACGCTGTATTCGCTGCCCTTCATGGTGCAGCCGCTGAAGGATGCCTTCGCCGCCGTCGGCGAGCGCATGACCGAGGTGGCGGCGACGCTGCGCGCGAATGCCTGGGACCGTTTCTTCAGCGTCGTCGTGCCGCTCTCGCGGCGCGGCTTCCTAACCGCCATCACGCTGACTTTCGCGCATACCGTCGGCGAGTTCGGCGTGGTGCTGATGGTGGGCGGCAACATCCCCGGCGAGACCCGCGTGCTCTCCATCGCCATCTACGACCACGCCGAGGCCATGGATTACGCCAGCGCCCACGTGCTGGCCGGCGGCCTGCTGGCGGCCTCGTTCCTGCTGCTGTTCATGGTGTATTTCCTCAACCGGCGCTATCAGGTGGTGCACCTGTGAACGGCGAGTCCATCCAGGCGCGTTTCCGGCTCGCCTACCCGGACTTCACCCTCGACGTCGATCTCGACCTGCCCGGCCGCGGGGTGACCGCCCTGTTCGGTCCCTCCGGTTCCGGCAAGACCACGCTGCTGCGCCTGATCGCCGGCCTGGCCCGCACCCCGGACGGCTACCTGGCCATGAAAGGCGAGGTCTGGCAGGACGGCGCCGACTTCCTGCCCACGCACCGGCGCTCGCTCGGTTACGTGTTCCAGGAAGCGAGCCTGTTCCCGCACCTGTCCGCGCGCGGCAACCTCGACTACGGCATGAAGCGCGCCGACGCATGCCTCGATCGCGCCGCGCTCGATCACGTCATCGACCTGCTCGGCATCGGCGGCCTGCTCGACCGCCGCCCGCACCAGCTCTCCGGCGGCGAGCGCCAGCGCGTCGCCATCGCCCGCGCGCTGGCGGTGAAGCCGCGCCTGCTGCTGATGGACGAGCCGCTCGCCGCCCTGGACCTGGCGCGCAAGCGGGAAATCCTGCCCTACCTGGAACGCCTGCACGACGAACTGGAAATTCCGGTGCTCTACGTCAGCCACGCGCCGGACGAGGTGGCGCGTCTGGCCGACCACATCGTCGCCCTGGAAGCCGGCCGCGTCGCCGCCCAGGGGCCGCTGCTGGACACCCTGGCGCGCGTCGATCTGCCGATCAGATTGGGCGAGGATGCCGGCGTGGTGCTGGATACCGTGGTGGAGGAACGCGATTCCGACTGGCATCTGGCCCGCGTCAGCTTCGCCGGCGGCGGTCTGTGGGTGCGCGATGGCGGCCACGCCGTCGGCCATCCCGCGCGGGTGCGCATCCTCGCCCGCGACGTCAGTCTGGCCCTGAACCGCCAGGAGGGCACCAGCATCCTCAACACCCTGCCCGCCGCCGTGGTGGAGATTGCTCCCGACGCCCACCCGGCCCAGGCCCTGGTCCGCCTCGACCTGGGCGGCTCCCCGCTGCTGGCGCGCGTCACCCGCCGCTCGGCCGCGGCCCTGAATCTAACTCCCGGTCAATGCCTCTACGCGCAGGTGAAGGCGGTGGCGCTGGTGGGCTGAGGGCGCGGCGCGATCAATGCTTGCGCGGCCGGTTCGTTGGCCGGGGCGCGGGTGCCGGACCCCGGGTTTCGATGTGACGGAAGGTGATGCGCCCCTTCGAGAGGTCGTAGGGGGAAAGTTCCAGGGACACCTTGTCACCGGTGAGGATGCGGATGTGGTGCTTGCGCATCTTGCCGGCGCTGTAGGCCACCAGGGAGTGGCCGTTTTCGAGGGTGACGAGATAACGGGCATCCGGCAGCACCTCCGTGACGACGCCCTGCATTTCGAGCAGTTCTTCTTTGGCCATGGGGCCTCCGGGGTAGGGTGACAGGCAGGCGGCCCGAGCGTGGCGGGCCGCGGCCTGGAATGGGGAAAAGCCGTCCCGGCCTGGGCCGGGCGTCCGCTCAGTCGGCGGAGCGGATGTTGCTGGCCTGCTGGCCCTTGGGGCCGGTGGTGACGTCGAAGCTGACGCGCTGGCCTTCCTTGAGGGTCTTGAAACCCTGGCTCTGGATGGCGGAAAAATGCGCGAAGAGATCATCACCACCACCGTCAGGCGTGATGAACCCGAAACCCTTGGAGTCGTTAAACCATTTCACGATGCCGGTTGCCATATCTTGATCCTTGAAAAAAACAAAAAAAGGGATTGCCCCATGTGGGCGAAGGTCAAGAAAGCGGGTGATGAATCGAGATGACGTCCGCGGAAACGCGGAGTTTGAACCGGACAGCAGCAACGCAACTTGAAAATCGCCGGCGCACTATCCTCCCTATCCGGCGCGATGGCAAACACTATCTGCCGGCGGCGCCGCTTCCGGCGCAACCAGGAGCGCATGCGCGGATTATCATTGCGCACCTGTTGCCGCAACGATTCGTCCACGCCATGCAAACCCTCACCGTCGACCTGGGCGAGCGCGCCTATCCCATCCACATCGGCCCCGGCCTGCTCGATCGCGCCGACCTGGTGCTGCCCCACCTGAAGCAGAAGCGCGTCGTCATCGTCAGCAACACCACCGTCGCCCCCCTGTACCTGGCCCGCCTGCGGCAGAGCCTGGCGGATGCGGGCGTGGCGGCGGAGGCGGTGATCCTGCCGGACGGCGAGGCCTACAAGAACTGGGAGACGCTGAACCTGATCTTCGATGCGCTCTTGAGCCAGCGGGCGGAGCGCAAGACCACCCTGATCGCCCTGGGCGGCGGCGTCATCGGCGACCTGACCGGCTTCGCCGCCGCCTGCTACCAACGCGGCATGCCCTTCATCCAGGTGCCCACCACCCTGCTCGCGCAGGTCGATTCCTCGGTGGGCGGCAAGACCGGCATCAACCATCCGCTCGGCAAGAACATGATCGGCGCCTTCCACCAGCCGCAACTGGTGCTGGCCGATACCGACACCCTGAACACCCTGCCGGACCGGGAACTCTCCGCCGGCCTCGCCGAAGTCATCAAGTACGGGCTGATCCGCGACCTGCCGTTCCTGGAATGGCTGGAGGCGAACATGGAGCAGTTGGTGGCGCGCGACACCGACGCCCTCACCTACGCCATCCGCCGCTCCTGCGAAAACAAGGCGGAGGTGGTGGCGGCGGACGAGCGCGAATCGGGCCAGCGCGCCCTGCTCAACCTCGGCCACACCTTCGGCCACGCCATCGAGGCGGGCATGGGCTACGGCAACTGGCTGCACGGTGAGGGGGTGTCCGCCGGCACCATGCTGGCCGCCGATCTGTCGCTGCGCCTGGGCAACCTGAGCCGGGCCGATGTGGAGCGCATCGCCGCCCTGTTCCGCCGCGCCGGGCTGCCGGTGCTGGCTCCCGACCTGGGCGAGGCCGCGTACATGGAACACATGGGCGTGGACAAGAAAGTGGAGGGCGGCAGGATTCGCTTCGTCCTCTTCCGCAAGCTCGGCGAGGCCTACGTCGCCGCCTTGAACGACGCGGCGGAAGACGCCGCGCTGCGGGCGACCCTGACGGAAGCCGTGGCGCGTGGCTGATCTGGCCCCTTACGCCGCCCAATCCGCGCTCAGTCGCGGCCGCCGCCATCCCGAACCGCCCGCGGCGCCGCGCTCCGAGTTCCAGCGCGACCGCGACCGCATCGTGCATTCCACCGCCTTCCGCCGCCTGGAATACAAGACCCAGGTGTTCATCAACCACGAGGGCGACCTGTTCCGCACCCGCCTCACGCACAGCCTGGAGGTGGCCCAGATCGGTCGCACCCTTGCGCGCATGCTGGGCCTCGACGAGGACCTGACGGAGACCCTGGCGCTGGCGCACGACCTCGGCCACACGCCCTTCGGCCACGTCGGCCAGGACGCGCTCAACGAGTGCATGGCCGGGCACGGCGGCTTCGAGCACAACCTGCAATCCCTGCGCGTCGTCGACACGCTGGAGCAGAAGTACGCCGAGTTCGAGGGCCTCAACCTCACCTTCGAAGCGCGCGAGGGCATCCTCAAGCACTGCTCGAAGAAGAACGCGGAAAAGCTGGGCGACGTCGGCCGCCGCTTCCTGGAGGGCGGCCAGCCCGGCCTGGAGGCGCAGATCACCAATCTGGCCGACGAGATCGCCTACAACAACCACGACGTCGACGACGGCCTGCGCTCCGGCCTCATCAGCCTGGAACAACTGGAAGGCGTGGCCCTGTTCGCCCGCCACCTGGCCGAGGTACGGCAACGCTACCCGGCCCTCAACGACCGCCGCCTGATCCACGAGACTGTGCGGCGCATGATCAACACCCTGGTGGTGGACCTGCTGGAGCAGACCCGGCGCAACATCGCCGAGCACCGGCCGGCGAGTCCGGACGCGGTGCGCGCCTGCCCGCCCCTGGCCGCCTTCAGCCCGGCCGTGCGCGAGGAAAGCCTGGAACTCAAGCGCTTCCTGTTCCAGAACCTCTACCGCCATTACCGGGTGGAACGCATGAGCGCGAAGGCGCGCCGCCTGTTGAAGGAACTGTTCGCGGCCTTCACCGACAGTCCCGCGCTGCTGCCCCCGGAGCACCGGGAACGAGCCGAAGCCGACCCCCACCGGGCGGTATGCGACTACATCGCCGGCATGACCGACCGCTACGCCATCCGCGAGCACCGGCGCATCTTCGACATCGAGGAGCGGGTCTGAGGGGCTGGTTTCAGCCGCGCGCCAGCCGCTGGCGCATCAGCCAGCCATGCAGCCGTGTGGCGCGGGTCAGGCCCCAGATGATGCGGGCGGTGTGGACCCAATCGACGATGGGGTGGGAACGCGGCAAGGAGGGTATGGGCGGTGTCCGGGCCAACGCGCGGCGCTATACTTGCGGCCATGCAAAGGATCAATGCCCTCATTCCCGCACTGTGTCCGTGGCCCGCGCTCGCGCCGACGCTGGTCAGCGTGAGCCAGGCAGGCGTCTGGCCGAGCGTGGGGGGCGGGCTCAGCCTCAAGGCCGACAGTGCCACCGCCTGCTCATGGATCTCATGAAATCGCCGTTTCCGCCGCCCCTCGCACCGGGCATCGCCGAACAACAGGTACGCACCTGGGTGGAAGTGTTGGGTCGCGAGATGGAAAGAAAAGGGGAACCTTAGTCATGTATCGCCATTTCGTTGTCATTGTCACGGCCATATTCCTGGCGGGCGGCGTCCACGCCAGCGCGCGGGGCGCCAAGGTGAAAGCCAGCACCGGCCTCACCGGCATTCGCGTCGAGGCCACGCAGACCCTCAATGCCGATGCCCAGACCGTCTGGCAGACCCTCACCGACTACAATCGCCTGGCCGCCTTCATTCCTGACATGGTGTCCAGCCGCCTGATCTCGCCGCCGGGAGCGCCGAAGCGCGTCGAGCAGATCGCCGACGCCGGCCTGTTCGCCTTCGTCATGCCCGATCACGTGGTGCTGCTGATGGAGGAAAACCCGACCAGCCACATCCGTTTCCGCTCCGTGGCCGGCAAGGTGGCGGCGATGAACGGCGAGTGGCGCATCGTCGGCGACAAGGCGCCGGTCACGCTCAGCTACCGCGCCCACATCGTCCCGCTGACGCCGGTGCCGCCCGTGGTTTCCAGTTATTTCGTCGAGGACGAGGTGAAATCCCGCTTCGAGGCGGTGGCCCGCGAAGCCGAGCGCCGCATGCGACCCGTGTCGACGCAGCGGAACCCCTATCTGGTGAACTGATCCGCCCCCGCCTTGCACGCTCCACGTAGAAAGGAATACCCATGCAGCGACTGCTCTGGATGCTCTTGGTCCCGGCGTTCCTGACGGGTTGTGACCAGCTTACCGAACGGGCGGGCTTTCCCAACGCCGCCAAGGTGGAGGCCGAGGGCAAGGCCATCGGGGGGGCCTGCCGCCACGCCGGACGCGGTCTGGAGGACTGCTACCGGCTCAACAAGAGCGCCTCCAAGGCCGCCGTGTTCGCCGGCTGGAAGGAAATGAACGAATACATGCTGAAGAACAGCATGCAGACGGTGGAGCCGAGCGTCGGCCCGCACGCCGGGCAGAGTGCCGACAAGGTCGCTGACAAGCCCTCCGATAAATCCTCCGAAAAGCCGGCTGACAAGGCCACCGAGAAGTCCGCAGAAAAACCTGCCGCGGTCGCGGCGGGCGACAAAGCCGCGCCGAAGCCGGCCGAACCCACGCTCAAGCAAGCGCCCAAGCCCGCGCCCAAGGCCGAGGCCGGCAAGCCCGCCGCGCCGGCGCCAGCCAAATAAGGCGACGCCAAGGCGCGCATTCCCGGAACCCGCTTTGAATGCATCGAGCACCTCAAAGGGCATGAATACCCTACAGGTCATGAAACCCGCCCTGCGCATCGCCAGCTACAACATCCACAAGGGACTGTCCTTCTTCAACCGCCGCGTGGTGCTGCACGATGTGCGCGACAGCCTGATGGGCCTCAACGCCGACATCGTCTTCCTGCAGGAGGTGCAGGGCCACCACGCCCACCGCGCCGGCCGCTTCGAAGCCTGGCCGGCCAAGCCACAGCACGAATTCCTGGCCGGCGACCTGTGGCACGACTTCGCCTACGGCAAGAACGCGGTGTACGACCACGGCCACCACGGCAACGCCATCCTCTCGCGCTACCCGATCGCGCAGTGGGAAAACGTGGATATTTCCGCGCACGCCTTCGAAAGCCGCGGCCTGCTGCACTGCGAACTGGAAGTGCCCGCCCTGGAGCAGCCGCTGCACGCCATCTGCCTGCACCTGGCGCTCAACGAGGCCGGCCGGCGCAAGCAGATCCATCAACTCTGCGAGCGCATCCGCCGCATGGTGCCGGACGACGCCCCGCTCATCATCGCCGGCGACTTCAACGACTGGCGCCAGCGCACCGGCCGCTACCTGGCCGACGAACTGGGCCTCAAGGAAGTGTTCGAGACCGCGCATGGCCGTCCCGCGCGCAGCTTCCCGGCCGCCCTGCCCCTGTTCACCCTGGACCGCATCTACGTGCGCGGTTTCGGCATCGCCTCGGCCCACGTCCTGCATGGCCAGCGCTGGCGCCGGCTGTCCGACCACGCCGCGCTGACCGCCCAGCTCCGCCCGCTGACCTGAGCTGTTAGCCGCGATGATCCGGGCAGGCAACCGGCTCACCCTGCTGGAAAACGGCGCCGCCTATTTCCCCGACCTGCTCGCCAGCCTGGAGGGCGCGCGCCGGGAAATCCACGTCGAGACCTATATCCTCGAGGACGACCCGGTCGGCCGCGCGGTGGCCGACGCCCTGGCGCGCGCGGCGCGGCGCGGCGTGGTCACCCGCCTGCTGCTCGACGGCTTCGGCAGCCGCGCCCTGCCCGCCGCCTTCCTGGAAGAATTGCGCGGCGCCGGCGTCGAGGTCCTGGTGTTCCGGCCGGATTACGGCCCGCGCCTGCGTCGCACCCGCCTGCGCCGCATGCACCGCAAGCTGGTGGTGGTGGATGCCGGCGTCGGCTATGTCGGCGGCATCAATTTCATCGACGATCTCAATGGCCGCGACCTGCGCGCTCCCCGCCAGGACTATGCCGTGCGTGTCGAGGGGCCGCTGGTCGCCGACATGGCCGATGCCGCCCGGCAGCTCTGGCGCCGGGTGACCTGGAGCCGCCTCGGGCTGCGCCGTGGCGAGGGTGCCTGGCTGCTGCCTAGCGCCGAGGCGGCCGGCGACCAGCGCGGCCAGTTCCTCACCCGCGACAATCTGCGCCGCCGCCGCGCCATCGAGGCGGCGTACATGCACGCCATGCACCGGGCCCGGGAGGAAATTCTCATCGCCAACGCCTATTTCATGCCCGGCGTTCGCTTCCGCCATGCCTTGGTCGACGCCGCCCGCCGCGGCGCCCGCGTGGTCCTGCTGATGCAGGGCCACAGCGACCATCCTTTCTATCAACTGGCCGCCCGCGCCCTCTACCGGCACTTCCTGGAAAACGGCCTGGAGGTGTACGAGTACCACGCCAGCGAATTGCACGCCAAGGTGGCGGTCATCGATGGTCGCTGGGCCACGGTCGGATCCAGCAACATCGACCCCTTCAGCCTGCTGCTGGCGCGCGAGGCCAACCTGGTGGCGCACGACGCGCGCTTCGCGGGAGAATTGCGCGCCAGCCTGGAAAGCCTGCTGACCCAGGGCGCCCGCCGTATCCGGCGCCAGGATTGGAGCCGCATCCCCTGGTACGCCCGTTTCGCTTCCTGGCTTGCCTACGGCGTCGTGCGCGGCTTCATGGGCCTGGTTGGCTATGCCCAGGGCTGGGATAACGGCAGGCGGCGCAAGGCGGGTTAGCTCCGATCTCGCACGGGGTTACGGCCCGCTACAAGATCCCCAGTTCCGCCAGGCAGGCCCGCCCAAGGGCGACACGCCGGGCCGCGTCGGCGGCCTCCCGCATGTCCATGTTGAGGGCGAAGGCGTACACCCGATCATCCTTGTGTAGCCAACCCACCCACCAGCCGACGCCCGGTTCCGGATAGGTGGGCCAGCCCGTCTTGCCATACAGCGTGTGCCCGGCGTTGGACTCCAGCCGCACGAGGTCGCGCACCGCCGCCTGTACCTCGGCCGGGTAGGGCAGCGCGCCCCGGGCCAGATCGGCGAGCAGGCGTGCCTGCTCCACCGCGCTGATCGTGAGGCTGCCATCCAGCCAGAAACGGTCCACCGTGCCACCCGTCTGCGCATTGCCATAGCCCAGTCGCGTCAGTTCCGCCCGCATGCGCGGCAGACCCACACGGCGGGCGAGACCCTGAAAGATGGCCAGGTTCGACACTGCCATGGCCTCACGCAAACTCATGTCCCGCTCCCACGCCGGCAGGGCTAGTCGCCCGCCGCCGTAGGGCAGCAGCGTGTCCACCCCGGCCACCGCCCCGTTGGCCAATCCGATGAGCGCATTGGCGACCTTGAAGGTGGAGCCGGGCGGGAAGCGCGACTCCGCGCGGGAGCGGTCATGGCCCACCAGGCGGTTGCCGGAGACGTCGTAGAGCACGAATGTGCCGTGGATGCCGGCATCGGCGAACAGGCGGGCAATTTGGGGGTTGTCCTGCCAGTCGAGGGCGTGAGCCAGGGGCGCGCAACAGAGCAACAGGGCGGTCAGCAGGCGCTGCACCGGGACGAGGGGGAGGGGCCGGCGCATCGAACAAAGAGGGAAATCAGTCGGCCAGGCCGACGAAGGCAGCGTGCCCGGCTCGCAGGCAGTCGAAACATTTCGCCATCACGCCCCCCAGGGCCGCATCAGGCTGTGCGGTACGCGCAGTTGGTCGAGGACGCGGGCGACGACGAAATCCACGACTTCTTCGACGTTGCGCGGACGGTGATAGAAGCCGGGGTTCGCCGGCAGGAGGGTGGCGCCGGCCTCGGCGAGCAGGGTCATGTTGCGCAGGTGGACAAGGGAGAAGGGGGTCTCGCGCGGCACCAGGATGAGCGGACGCCTTTCCTTCAGCATGACGTCGGCGGCCCGCTCGATGAGGTTGTCGGCCATGCCGTGGGCGATGGCCGCCAGGGCGCCCATGCTGCACGGGCAGACCACCATGGCGTCGGCCGGGTTGGAGCCGGAGGCGGCGGGGGCGAACCATTCCTCCTTGCCGTAGGCCGCCAGGGCGCCGCCGTGGCCGGCGAAGCGGGCGTCGAAAAAGGCGGCGATTTCGCCGGTATCGGCGGGCAGGCCCAGGTCGAGTTCCTGCCGGGCGACGATGCGCGCCGCCGGCGAGACCAGCAGGTCGACGCGGCGGCCGGCGCGCAGCAGGCATTCCAGCAGGCGGATGCCGTATGCCATGCCGGAGGCGCCGGTGAGTGCGAGGGTGATGCGATTCATGGTGTTTTTCCGGAAGTGCCGGGAGGCAGGGATTGCAGCAGATGCGCGGCGGCGAGGCCATTACCCAGTCCGGTGATCCAGGCGGCGCCGAGGAACAGGGGCAGCAGGGCGATCAAACTGGCGCCGGGCATCAGCCAGACGTCCACCACCATGAGCTGGCTGCCGATGTGGGTGAAGGCGGCCAGCAGCGACAGGGCGACCGGCCCGAACCAGCGTGCCGGCAGGCGGATGGCGGCGATCAGCACGAGCAGGCTGGCGACACCGCCGGCCAGGCTGAGCAGGAAAGCGGGCGTGAGGAACTGGCCGAGGGCCAGGGCTCCGGCGACGATGCGCAGGCCGGCCACCCAGGCGGCCATGCGCCAGCCGTAGCGGTACAGCACCACCAGGGTGACGATGTTGGCCAGGCCCGGCTTCACGCCGGGAATGGGCAGGGGAATCGCCGCCTCGGCCAGGGTCAGGCCGATCGCCGCGGCGGCCAGCGCGGCCACGCGGCGGTCCTCGCCGCTGGCGCGGAGTTCAATAACTGAGGGTGTCATAGCCGGCGGCGGCGTTTTCCACCGCGACCCGGTTGGGCAGGCAGACCGCCGCCGCGCCCGGAGGAATCCAGCCCTGGCGCACGCAGAGCTGCAAGGGGCTCGGGTCGGCGGCGATGCGCACGCGGCCGTCGCGGATCTCGACGCGGCTGATGCCGAGCGGGCCGGCGACCTCGATGACGCGGTTCAGGCGCAGGCTGGCCTCCGTGTGCGGCTTGCCGTCCAGGCGGACGATGACCCGACCCTCCTGGCTGCCCGCCTGGTGCGCCGACAGCGCCACCACCAGGGCGAGGCCGAGGGCCAGGATCAGCCAGTCGCCTGGCCGCAGCAGCCCGGCGCGGCAAGCCGTCAAGCGAGTTCCCGGTGCCGCACGAGAACCTGCTGGCCGTCGCGGAAGTGGTCGGCCAGGGTTTCCGCGAAATACACCGAGCGGTGCTGGCCGCCGGTGCAGCCGAGGGCGACGGTGAAATAGCCGCGATTGTCGCGGATGTAGGCCGGCAGCCATTTCGCCACGTAGGCGCGGATGTCTTCCAGCATCGCCAGCACCGGCGCGTGCCCCTGCAGGAAGGCGATGACCGGCGCGTCGCGCCCGGTGAGGGGACGCAGCATGGGGTCGTAGTGCGGATTCGGCAGGCAGCGCACGTCGAACACCAGGTCGGCATCCATGGGAATGCCGTGCTTGAAGCCGAAGGATTGGAAGACCAGGGTGAAGGTGGCGCTCTCCAGCCGCAGGAAGTCCTTGATCCAGGCGCGCAGGCCGTTGGCCGACTGGTCACTGGTATCCATCTGGTGGCTGATGGCGGCGATGCGCGAGAGCAGTTCGCGTTCCTCGCGTATGGCCTCTTCCAGGGAAAGCTTGCCGCTGACCAGGGGATGATGGCGGCGGGTCTCGGAGAAGCGCTTGACCAGGGTGTCGTCCTTGGCGGTGAGGAACAACACGCGCAGGTCCAGACGCTGGCGCAGCTTCTCCAGTACCTCCGGCAATTCCGCCAAGCCGGCGCCGCTGCGCGCGTCGATGCTCATGGCGGCATCGGTGACGCGGGTCAGACGCAGGTATTCGACCGCCTCGGGCAGCAGGGCGGCGGGCAGGTTGTCGATGCAATAGAAGCCGGCGTCCTCCATGGCCTTGAGGGCCACGCTCTTGCCCGAGCCGGACAGGCCGCTGATGAGGACCAGGCGCATCACTCGCTGCCTGACGGGCTGGACGCGGCGATGGCCGCGCGCTGGCGCTCGGAGAACTCCTCGGCCGAGTTGAAGCCACGCAGCTTGAGGACGTGATTGCGCACCGCCACCTCGACCAGCACGGCGAGGTTGCGGCCCACCGCCACCGGGATGCGCACTTCCGGCACCTCGACGCCGAGGATGACGCGGTTGCTCGCGCTCATGTCGAGGCGGTCGAGCGACTGCCAGGTTTCCGCCGGGGTGAGATGGATGATGAGCTTGAGGTTCTTCTTCGGCTTGACGGCGGTTTCGCCGAACAGGCGGCGGATGTTGAGCACACCCAGGCCGCGCACCTCCATGAAATCCTGCAATAGCGTGGGGCAGCGGCCTTCGAGGGTTTCCAGGGAGACGGCGAACACCTCGAGGGCGTCGTCGGCGACCAGGCGATGGCCGCGGGTGATGAGTTCCAGGGCGAGTTCGCTCTTGCCGACGGCGGGGTCGCCGGTGATCAGCACGCCCACGCCGGAAACCTCGAGGAACACGCCGTGCAGGATGGTGGAAGGCGCCAGCGCCTGGGTGATCATGTGCGACAGCACGCGCATGAGCAGGGGGCTTTGCTCGGGGCAGGTGAACAGAGGGGTGTCGGTCTGGTCGGCGGCGCTGATCAGGCTGTCCGGCACGGCCTCGCCGTTGGCCACCACCACGGCGGCGATCTCGGTGGAGAACAGGTTGCCGATGGCCTGTTTCAGGCCCTCCGCGGACAACTTGCGCAGATAGTCCATCTCGGCGCAGCCCAGCACCTGCACGCGGTTGGGATGCACAAAGTTGAGATGGCCGATGAGCGCCAGGGTGGGCTTCTGCACCGTGTCCGAGTTGAGTTGCCGCTCGCCGCCGGCGCGGCCGGCGATCCAGCTCAACTGCAAACGCTCCCCGGCCTTGCGGAAAAGCTCCGCGACGCTGATGTGGTAGGGCGTGACGTGGACGTCGGCGTCTTCGGCCGGAGCGTCGGCGTCGAAGTTCAGGGGGTCCATTCCGTGATCAGGCGGTGCAGCCCTGCGGCGTCGGGGGCGGCGCGCAGCCTGGCGCGGAAATCCTCGTCCGAGAACATCGCGGCCAATTCGCCCAGGATCTGCAGATGCACATCGGTGGCGGCGGCCGGCGCCAGCAGGATGAACACCAGGTCCACCGGCTGCTGGTCCGGCGCGTCGAAATCGGCGGGTGTCTTCAGGCGCAGGAAGGCGCAGGCGGTTTCCTTGAGGTGCTTGAGGCGGCCATGCGGAATGGCGATGCCGTAGCCCAGGGCCGTGGAACCCAGCTTCTCGCGGGAGAACAGGCTGTCGAAGACTTCCGTGCCGGATACGCCGTGGCTGGCCTGGAACATCTGGCCGGCCTGCTCGAACAGGCGTTTCTTGCTGGAGGTGTCGAAGTCCGCCAGGACATTGGCGGGCTTGAGCAGGGGGGTGACGAGGTTCATGGCATGAGCCCTAAGGCCCCGGCGCCGCGACGGGCGCGCGGGGCCGGGGTGGATCAATCGAGTTCGACGCTCTGTCGCTTCATGCCGCCGGATTCGCGGTGCTCGCCGATTTTTTCCTTGTGCTTGAGCACCTGGCGGTCGAGCTTGTCGGCGAGGGCATCGATGGCGGCGTACATGTCGGCGTCGATCGATTCGACGTAGATGTCCTTGCCGCGCAGATGCAGGTTGACCTCGGCCTTGTGCTTGAGTTTTTCCACGGCGAGGATGACGGCAACGTCGATGACCTGGTCGAAGTGTCGGGTGACGCGGGCCATTTTTTCTTCCACGTAGCCGCGTATTGCGGGAGTGATTTCCAGGTGGTGGCCGGTGATGGTGAGGTTCATGCAACGCTCCTTGGGCTGTGCGCCGGTCAGATCGACTTGCGCTGGTTGGCGGGAGGGATGTTCATCAACTCCCGGTATTTGGCGACGGTGCGCCGGGCGACGACGAAACCCTGTTTGCCCAGCAGGTCCGCGATGCTGTTGTCGGACATGGGTTTGCCGGGGGGTTCGGCGTCGATGAATTGCCGGATGAGGGCGCGTATGGCGGTGCTGGAGGTGGCGCCGCCCTCCTCGGTGGCCAGCGAGCTGGCGAAAAAGTACTTGAATTCGTAGAGGCCGCGCGGCGTCATCATGTATTTCTGGGTGGTCACGCGGGAGATGGTGGATTCGTGCAGTTCGACGGCGTCGGCGATCTCCTTCAGCGTCAGCGGCCGCATGGCCACCTCGCCGTGCTCGAAGAACATGCGCTGGCGATCGACGATGGCCTGCGACACCTTGAGGATGGTCTCGAAGCGCTGCTGCACGTTCTTGATCAGCCAGCGGGCTTCCTGCAACTGAGTGTTGAGGGAACTCCCGCCGTCCTTGTTGGCGCGCAGGATGCTGGCGTACATCTCGTTGATGCGCAACTTGGGCATCGCCTCGGCGTTCAGGCTGACGACCCATAAGCCCTTGTTCTTTTTGACGAACACGTCCGGCGTGACATAGCGCGTGTCGAGCGGGGCAAAGGCGGCACCGGGACGCGGGTTGAGCGAGGTGATGAGCTGGCGCAACTGGATGAAGTCGGCGTCGTTCATGTCGAACAGCTTTTTCAGCTTGCCGTATTCGCGTTCCGCCAGCAGGCCCAGATGTTCCCGCACCAGGGTCTTGGCGATGGCCAGATGGGGGGAACCCGGCGGCAGGTTGTTAAGCTGCAGCCACAGGCATTCGGCCAGATCGCGTGCGGCGATGCCGGCCGGGTCGAAACTTTGCAGGAGTTTGAGGGCGGTACCCAGTTCATCCAGCGAGATATCCAGGTCGTCGGCCAGCAGTTCCACCAGCTCATCGAGACCGGTATTCAGGTAGCCGTCTTCGTCCAGGGCTTCGATGAGCAGGGCCACCAGTTGCCGGTCGCGCTGGCACAGGGGGGTCATGCACAACTGGTTGATCAGGTGCTGGTGCAGGTTGGTGTGGCTGGCGTCGGAGGCCTGGTAGTCGTGCTCGTCGTCGTCGTCACCGCCGTGCGAGGGCGCCACCGCGCGATCCCCCCAGGCCATCTCCTCGTAGACCTCGTCGCGCTCGGGGCGGGTTTCCTCGGTGGAAGTCCCGGCGGAGGGGGATTCGAAGGAGTGGTCCCCGTCCAGACGTTCCAGGAGCGGGTTGTCCTGCAACATCTGGGAGATTTCCTGGCCCAATTCCAATGTGGACAGCTGCAGCAGACGAATGGACTGCTGCAACTGGGGGGTGAGGGTGAGCTGCTGGTGCAGCTTGAGCTGTAGGCTCTGCTTCATGCGAAGCTTATCGGCAGTTGGTCGGTGCGGTTGAATTACAGCTTGAAGTGCTCACCGAGGTAAACCTTGCGCACGGTTTCATTATAAATAATTTCATCCGGCGTCCCGGCCGCCATGACCTCTCCCGCATTGAGGATATAGGCCCGGTCGCAAATTCCCAGGGTTTCGCGCACGTTGTGGTCGGTGATAAGCACGCCGATGTCGCGCTCGGTCAGGAAGCCGACGATTTTCTGGATGTCGAGGACGGAAATGGGGTCGATGCCGGCGAAGGGCTCGTCCAGCAGCACGAAGCGGGGCGAGGTGGCCAGCGCGCGGGCGATCTCCACCCGTCGTCGTTCGCCGCCGGACAGGCCCGCCGCGGCGGCGTCGCGCAGGTGGGTGATGTGCAGGTCCTCGAGCAGGTTTTCCAGGCGGGTTTCGACCTCCCCCTCGTCATAGCCCTTCAGTTCCAGCATCGCGGCGATGTTCTCGGCGACGCTCAGGCGGCGGAAGATGGAGGGCTCCTGCGGCAGATAGGACAGGCCCAGGCGGGCGCGCCGGTACACCGGCAGGTGGGTGAGGTCGGTGTCGTCGAGGCGGATGCTGCCGCCGTCGGCGCGGATCAGCCCGACCATCATGTAGAAACAGGTGGTCTTGCCGGCGCCGTTGGGTCCCAGCAGGCCCACTACTTCGCCGCTGCGGACCTCGATGGAGGCCCCCGACACCACCTGACGCGACTTGTAGCGCTTGGCCAGTTGTTCCGCGCGCAGCAGGCTCACGGTTTATCCGCGGGGTTGCTCTTTGGCCGGATCACCGCGCGCACCCGGCCGGGCGCGCCGCCGACACCGCCCTGGGCCTGATAGTGGCCGGTAACGCCGTCATAAGTGATGAGATTGCCGCGCAACTCGTCCTCGCCGCGCAGCAGGCGTGCCTGGCCGACCAGTTTCAGCTTGTCGCCGCGGCCGTCGTATTCGATGCGCTCCGCCCAGCCTTCGACGTATTCGCCGGCGGCATCCGCTTTGGCCCCCGGCTTGGCATCCATGCGTTGACGGAAATAGGCCGGCTTGCCCTGCGCCTCGCCGGACGTCATGCCCTGATCGTCCTGGCGGATGTCGACGCGCTGGGCGGTGATCATCAGAGTGCCCTGGGTGAGCACCACGTGGCCCTCATATACGGAGGTCTTGCGCGCGTCGTCCACCTTCAGTTTGTCCGCCTCGATCTGGATGGGTTTGTCCCGATCGGCGCGCTCCGCCCAGGCCGGGAAGGAGAAGGCCAGCAGGGCGAGCAGGGCCAGAATGGTGGATTCAGCGCGCGCGTTCATAGGTCCCCCGTACATTGCCGGTCATGGTCAGTTCTCCGGCACGGTCGTCGACGAAGATCCGGTCGGCACTGATGTGCGAGCGGCCCTGGCGCACTCCGACCGGCTCGTGGCTGCGCATGGTGCGCGCTTCCGGGGTGACCTGCAGGTGCTCGGTCTCCAGGATGAGGGGCGCCGCGCCGTCGGTGGAGCGCCGCTCCACGCGGACCTGGCCGAGAAAATACAGATGCCTGTTGTCCGTCGACAGCAGGGCGCGGCGGGCGCTCACCGTCACCGGCCGGGCGGGATCGATCTTGCGCAGGAGGGGGATGTCCAGCACGGTGGTGTCGTCGTCCATGTAATGCGTCATGCGCGCCGCTTTCAGGCTTTGCTGTGGCCTGCCGTCGCGGTCGAAGGTGAGTGCGTCGAAATTTTCCACGAAATAATCGGGGTCATGGGTGAAGCCCGCATTGTCCACGCTTTCCACGTGCCCGCCGAGGTGATTGAGCCAGCCTGTCAGCATCGCCAGCAGCAGGGTGATGCCCAGGGGGGGCCAGCTGATGTGGTGGGCAAGCGGGATCATCGATCATAGAGGGCGAGTTGCGCCGCCCAGCTGCCCTGCGCCCGCATGATGCACTCGCAGGCTTCGCGCGCCGCGCCTCGTCCGGCGGCGGCGCCGGTGACCAGATGGCAGCGCGCCTTCACCTCCTCCGGGGCATCCGGTACGGTGATGGCCAGACCGCAACGCCTGAGCACCGGCAGATCGACCAGATCGTCGCCCATGTAGGCGATCTCGCCCGCCTTCAGGCCACTGGCCTCCAGCAGTTTGTCAAAGGCCGCCAGCTTGTCCTCGACACCCTGGAAGATGTGCGCGATGCCGAGGTTGCGGGCGCGGTGGATGACCACCTGGGAGGTGCGCCCGGTGATGATGGCGGTGGCGATGCCGGTGCTCCGCAGCATCTTGATGCCATGGCCGTCGCGAGAATTGAAGGCCTTGTATTCCTCGCCGTGGTCGCCATAGAACAGGCTGCCGTCGGTGAGCACCCCGTCCACGTCGAAAACCATCATGCGGGTGGCGCGGGCGCGTTCGGCAACGTTCGGGTCGAGATTCGACATGCTCATACCACGCCCGCCCGCAACAGATCATGCATGTTCAAAGCTCCAGTGAGACGGCCCGCGGCGTCCAGCGACAGGAGCCCGTTGACCTTGCTGTCTTCCATCACGCGCACCGCCTCCACGGCCAGGGCATCCTCGGATATGGTACGCGGATGGCGCTTCATGACGTCGGCGATCATGGTACCGCGCACATCCACGTCGCGGTCCAGAAGGCGTCGCAGGTCGCCGTCGGTGAAGACGCCGAGCAGGTGCTGGTCGGCGTCCACCACGGCGGTCATGCCGAGACCCTTGCGCGTCATTTCCAGCAAGGCCTCCTTCAGGCTCGCCTGCGCCGTGACCCGCGGCAGCGCCTCGCCGGCATGCATGAGGTCGCGCACGTGGATGAGCAGGCGGCGGCCGAGGGCGCCGCCGGGATGGGTGCGGGCGAAGTCCTCGGCGGTAAAGCCGCGCGCGAACAGGGTGGCCACCGCGAGGGCGTCGCCCAGGGCGAGGGCGGCGGTGGTGCTTGCGGTGGGCGCCAGGTTGAGGGGGCAGGCCTCCTGCTCGACCGCGGCGTTGAGGTGGATGTCGGCTTCCCGGCCCAGGGTCGAGGCGGGATTGCCGGTCATGCCGATGAGCTTGGCGCCACGCCGCTTGATGAGAGGGACGATGCCGGCGATCTCCGGGCTTTCGCCTGAGTTGGACAGGGCGATGACCACGTCCTGGCCGGTGATCATGCCCAGGTCGCCGTGGCTGGCCTCGGCCGGGTGCATGAAGAACGCGGGCGTGCCGGTGCTGGCGAGTGTGGCGGCGATCTTGCCGGCGATGTGGCCGGACTTGCCCATGCCGGTCACTACCACGCGCCCCGGGCAGGCCAGCAGGATCTCGACGGCGCGGGCGAAGGCATCGTCGATGCGCGCGCGCAAATTCGCGATGGCGCCGGCCTCGATGTCCAGGGTGCGGCGCGCCATGGCCAGGATGTCGGCCGACGGAGGGCTTTGGAATGTCATAATGGGGCGAGAGTTTAGAACAACTTGACGGTCCTCTGTGGCGCCTGCCGCGTCCGCTCGACCGCCCAACCGTCCGCCCCAGCGACATGCCATCCGCCCTCGAACTCGCCCTCATCCTGCTGGGCTCCGGTGTTCTAGCCGTCGCCGCGCTGAAGGCCGCCGGCTTGCCGGCGCTGCTTGGCTACGTGCTCATCGGCATCGGCCTCGGGCCGTTCCTGCCGCCCATCGATGCCGCGTCGCCCGCGCATCACCTGGCCGAACTGGGGGTGGTGTTCCTGATGTTCTCCATCGGCCTGGAATTTTCCCTGACCCGCCTGAAATCGATGCGCCAGGCGGTGTTCGGCCTGGGCGGCCTGCAGGTGGCGATCACCATGTTCATCATCATGATCGTCGGACAGACCCTGGGCTTCTCCTGGGAAGCCGGCCTGGCTTTGGGCGGTGCCCTGGCGATGTCGTCCACCGCGATTGTCAGCAAGCTGCTGGCAGAGCGCGGCGAACTCGACAGCGAACATGGCCGGTTGATCCTCGGCATCCTGCTGTTCCAGGACCTGGCGGTGGCCCCGCTGATCATCTTCGTGCCCGCCCTGGCCCAGAGCGCTGGACTCGGCGAGGCCCTGGGCTACGCCGCCCTGAAGGCCGCCCTGGCCCTGGTGCTCATTTTGGTGCTGGGACAGAAGCTGATGCGGCCCTGGTTCCATCTCGTCGCCCGCGCCAAGTCCGAGGAGCTGTTCATGCTCAACGTGCTGCTGGTGACCCTGGGTCTGGCCTACCTCACCGACCGGGCCGGTCTATCCATGGCCCTCGGCGCCTTCCTGGCCGGCGTGCTGATCGCCGAGACCGAATACCGCTATCAGGTGGAGGCGGACATCCGGCCGTTCCGAGACGTCTTGATGGGGCTGTTCTTCGTTTCCGTGGGCCTGATGCTCGACCTTGGCGTGGTGGCGACGCGCTGGCCCGAGGTGTTGGGCATCCTTGTTGTCCTGGTGCTCGGCAAGTTCCTGGTCATCGCCTTGCTGGCGGGCCTGTTCACCCAGGTCTGGGCGGTGGTGATGCGGGTTGGCGCCGGCCTCGCCCAGGCCGGCGAGTTCGGTTTTGTCCTGCTGGCCCTGGCCCTGGCAAATCATCTGCTGTCCGGTGAGGAGTATCAGACGGTACTCGCCGCCATGGTCCTGTCCATGCTGGCCTCGCCTCTGCTGTTCATGGCCGGCATGCGCGCCGCGCGCCTGATCGAAGGCGGCGCCTGGATGGAACAGGCCCGCGGTGTGCACGAGATCGCCGCGCGCGCCTTCGGCATCCAGCGCCACGTCATCCTCTGCGGCTATGGCCGCAGCGGCCAGAGCCTGGCGCGCTTGCTGGAATCGGAACACATTCCCTTCATCGCCCTCGATCACGACCCGCGCCGGGTGCAGGCCGCCTCGCGGGCGGGCGACGCGGTGGTGTTCGGGGATTCGACCCGCGACGAGGTGCTGATGGCGGCCGGCGTGCACCGCGCGCGCGGTGGTAATCAGCTTCGCCAGCACTTCCGCCGCTCTCAAGATCCTGGCGAGCGTGCACCGCCTGAAGCCGGACGCGCCGGTCATCGTGCGCACCGTCGATGACAACGACATCGACCGCCTGCGCGACGCCGGCGCCAGCGAGGTGGTGCCGGAGGTTATGGAGGGCGCCCTCATGCTGGGCACGCAGACCATGCTCATGGTCGGCGTACCCCTGGCGCGGGTGCTCAAGCGCATCCGCCAGACGCGAGAAGCACGCTACGGCACCATGCGCGGTTATTTCCGCGGCCTCACCGACGACGAGGAAAGCGAGGGCGGCGAGCGCCTCATCTCCCTCCCCCTGTCCGCGCATCATGGTGCGGTGGGTCGGCCGCTAAGCGAGTTGCGCCTGGAGGAGCTGCGCGTGACCCTGGTCAGCCTGCGCCGTCCCGGCAGCGGTCGCATCGAACACGACGCCGCAACCCTTATGCAGGCCGGCGACATCCTCCTGTTGCGCGGCACGGCCGAGGCCCTGGCGGCGGCGGAACTGAAGCTCGGAACTTAGTCGGGGTCAGAACAGCATGCTGGCGCCGCAATTTGCCTCGTTCTCGGCCGCGCCCCAGAGTCCGCTGCGGGCGTCGAAGCAGCGCGCCTCGATGGGCGCGCCGCCGCCGCCGTCATGGGCGCTGAAGCGGAACTGGCCGGAGTTGGCGCGGCCGTCGTCGATCTTGCGGTCGATTTCGGCGAGGACCCGCGCCGGGATCCGGTTGCCTGTCTTCAGATTGAGGCGGGGCGAGCCGCCGGAACCGGCGAACTGCGCGTCATACTGCATGTGCAAGGTGGCGCCGTAGGGGTTGCGCGGCCACTCGCCGCGAGCGTCGGGCTGGCCGCCGCTGGCCTGGTAATTGCCGGAAATCAGGTTGGCGCGCGACAGGTGCACCCAGACCAGGAGGCTTTCCCGCGCCAGCGGCGTGTCGCGGATGACGCCATCGCCGTTGCCGCCCACCGAGGCGTTGGCCATGCCGGGCAGATTGGCCTGGGCCAGGGCGCCGGGGTAATCGCCCGGTTGCGCCTGGTACTTGTCCTGGAAGGCGTAATAGGCGGCGCGGATGCTGTCGAGCTGGGAGATCAGGTTGCGCGCCCGCGCGCTCTCGATGAGTTCCTGACCCTTGAGGATGCCGCCCAGCAGCAGGCCGATCACCACCAGCACGATGGCGAGTTCGATCAGGGTGAATCCACGCGTTGCTTCGCTCATGCGAGGACAGCAAGCAACAAACGGGCCGGGTCGGACACGGGATGGGCTGGCGGATACGCGCAAGGACATGGTCGCGGGTGACGGATTGCCGACATACTTGCCGAACTGGCGAGCAGGTCGAAGTGTAACCGAGGCGCCAGTCAGGCAAGGTTCAATTTAGGTTTCTTCTGGCCGATATCCGGAGCATGTCCGAAGCGAACGCGGGTTCTCTCGCCAATCCCTCCACGCAGCCGCCGCGCGGCCTGGTCGCCGCCGTTGGCGGCTATATGCGCCGGCACGGCCAGGGCAACCGCGTCCTCGCCCTGCTGCTGATCTGTCTGCACGCGGCCATGGTCTGGGGCCAGGGCAAGGCCTGGGGCCAAGGCATGATATTGGCCCACTACGGCCTGTTCCTGCTCTGGCAGCCGTTCTTCAGCGGCCAACTGAATCTGCCCTGGCCGCGGGCGCTCGGGGTCCTCGCCGTGGGTATGGGACTGGCGTTTCTCGGCAACATCTGGGCCTCCGCCCTCTGGGCGGTGTTGCTGGCGGGGCTGCTGGGTGGGGTGGCGGTGGGGGTGAAGTCCCTGCGCGAACGTCTGGGTCTCTGGCTGGGGGTGCTCTACCTGCTGTTGCTGCTGTTCACCTGGATGCTGCCGCAAGGCTTCGGTTTGCCCGTGCTGGACGGCGGCCAGCCCTCCCTGCTGCGCGACGGCCTGCTGTTGCTCCCCCTCTGCCTGGCCTTGCTGCCGCCGCCTCGCTACGAGCAGAGGGCCGGCGTCCTGGACCTGCTCTATACCCTGCTGTTCGTGCTGGTCATCGGCGTGCTCGCCCTGGGCAGCTATACCGCCATGCAGTTGAGCCACACCAGCTACGCGCAAGGGGTGGCGATCAGCGTCGGCACCCTGCTGGTCTCCCTGCTGATCGTCGCCTGGCTGTGGCAGCCTCGCGGCGAGACCCCGGGCCTGCGCCACCTGTTTTCCCGCTATGTGCTGTCGCTCGGCCTGCCCCTGGAGCAATGGCTGAAGGAGCTTTCGGACGCGGCGGAGCGGGAGGCCGACCCGGACCTATTCCTGCGCGCGGCCATGGCGGGGTTCACGCATCTGCCCTGGTCCACCGGAGTCACCTGGCATACCCCGCACACGCGCGGTGAGTTCGGCAGTGTCAGTCGGCATGCGGTGGCGTTTTCCCACCAGGGCGTGGAGGTGACCTTCTACACCGATGCGCCGGTGAATCCGGCCTTCGCCCTGCATCTGCGCCTGCTCACCGAAATCATCGGCTACTTCCATGCCGCCAAGACGCGCGAGCGGGCGTTGCAGGCGAACGCCTATACGCAGGCCATCTACGAAACCGGTTCGCGCCTCACGCACGACGTGAAGAACCTGCTGCAATCCCTGAAGACCCTGTGCTCGGCGGCCGAGCACAGTCTGCCGTCGCAGGCCATGTCCCTGCAGACCCTCATGCAGCGGCAGTTGCCGCAGATCGCCAAACGCCTGGAAATCACCCTGGACAAGCTGAAGTCGCCTGAGAAGACGGCGGATCGGCGAGAAATCCTGGCGCGCGAGTGGTGGCACAACCTGAAACTGCGCTATGCCCGCGACAACCTGAACTTCCGCATCGACGAGGCGGACACCCTGCTGTGGCTGCCGCAGGAACTGTTCGAGAGCGTCGCCGACAACCTCATCCAGAACGCCCTGCGCAAGCGGGTGGGACAGCCGGAGGTGAACATCCGCGTGGAACTGCGCACCGAGCCGGTGCCCAGCCTGATCGTCTGCGACAGCGGCGAGGCGGCGGTGCCCGAGGTGGTGGAGAAACTGTTTCATGCGCCGGTCTCCACGCACGACGGCTTGGGCATCGGCCTCTACCAGGCCGCGAAGCAGGCCGGGGAGTTGGGCTACGGCCTGGAATTGTCGCGCAACAACGACGGTGAGGTGTGCTTCACGCTCTGGCAGGAACGGCTCTGAGGGCGGCGTGGGCGCGGCACGAGCCACGCAGAAACAGGTGCTTAGGGCGCCGCCGCGAGCATCAGGTTCTTCATTTCCCGCACCGCGTTCTCCCAACCCGAGAAGATCGCGCGGGCGACGATGGCGTGGCCGATGTTGAGTTCCTCGATGCCGGCCAGGGCGGCCACGGCCTGCACGTTGTGATAATTGAGGCCATGCCCGGCGTTGACCGCCAGGCCGAGGGCGCGGCCCTTTTCCACGGCGGTGCGGATGCGCGCCAGTTCCCTGGCTGCTTCCCGCTCGTCCTCGGCATCGGCGAAGCGGCCGGTGTGGATTTCCACCACCGGTGCGCCGGCCGATTTCGCCGCTTCCAGCTGGCCGATCTCCGGGTCGATGAACAACGAAACACGGATACCGGCCTCGCCCAGGATGTCGCAGGCGGCGCGGGTCTTGTCGAGTTGCCCGGCCACGTCGAGGCCGCCCTCGGTGGTGAGTTCCTCGCGCCGCTCGGGTACCAGGCAGACGTCCTCGGGCGCCAGCTCGCGGGCGATGTTGAGCATCTCGTCGGTGATGGCCATCTCCAGGTTCATCCTGGTTTGCAGGATGTGGCGCAGGATGTAGACGTCGGCGTCCTGGATGTGGCGGCGGTCCTCGCGCAGGTGCAGGGTTATGGAGTCGGCGCCGGCGCCCTCCGCCATCAGCGCGGCCTGCACCGGGCTGGGATAGGGGGTGCCGCGGGCCTGGCGCAGGGTGGCCACGTGATCGATGTTGACGCCGAGTTTGATCATAGTTTCTGCAGATCGATGAGCAGTTGCCGGGTGGAAAGGGGTTTGTCGCCGAGGTAGTGGGCGAGCAGGCCGCGCATGAGGAGTTTACCTTCCGCCAGGGTGGCCGGGTCGGACAAATCGCCCCGGGAAAGATCGAGCAGGGTCTTGCCCTGGTAGCCGGTCTCGTCCCGGCCCAGGGGGAGGACGCCCTCGCCGACGCGGTAGCCGTAGCGGCGCCCGGGTTCGAGCCCGCCGCCGTCGGCGAGGTGGCCCAGGGGCTGGGCGTAGCCCAGCTCCGACAGCAGATCCAGTTCGAAACAGCGCAGGATGGGCTCGACGTCGCCGCCGCCATTCAGGGCATCCAGGGTGTTCACATAGCGGTCGAACAGCGCCTCATGGGCATCCGCTTCCGGCAGCAGGCGCAGCAGCAGTTCGTTGAGGTAGAAGCCGCACATGAGGGCGTGGCCGCGCAGCATGAGGCCGCCGCCCTGCCATTCCGCCGCGTGCAGGGTGCGCAACTGGCCCTTGCCGAACCAGGACAGAGCCAGGGGCTGGAAGGGGATCAGGCGGGCCTTCAGGCCCGAGGTCTGGCGCCGTGCGCCGCGCGCCACCAGACCCTGGCGGCCATGGTGGCGGGAGAGGACATCGACGATGAGGCTGGTTTCGCGCCAGGGCCGGCTGTGCAGGACGAAGGCGGCTTCGTCGTCGATCCGCTCACTCATAGCCGAACTGCTTGATGAGCCGGGCGTCGTCGGCCCAGCCGCCCTTCACCTTGACCCACAGGTTGAGGAAGACCTTGTGGCCGAACAGCTTTTCCATGTCCTGGCGGGCTTCCGTGGCGATGCGTTTGATGTGCTCGCCGCCCTTGCCGAGGACGATGGGTTTGTGGGTGTCGCGTTCCACCCAGATGACGGCGCCGATGCGGAACAGTTCGCCGTCCTCCTCGAAGCTTTCCACCGTCACCGCCACGGCGTAGGGGATCTCGTCGCCGGTGAGGCGGAACACCTTCTCGCGCACGATTTCAGCGGCGAGGAAGCGGGAACTGCGGTCGGTGACGTCGTCCTCGGTGAACCAGGCCTCACCCTCGGGCAGGTAGGGCTTGAGGACGGGCGGCAGGCGGGCGGCATCCTTCTCGCTTTCGGCGCTGAGGGGCACGATCTCGGCGAAAGCGAAGCGGCCGCAGACGGATTGCAGATAGGGCAGCAGGGCGCTCTTGTCGGCCACCGTGTCGACCTTGTTCACCACCAAGATTACCGGCTTGTCCCGTGGCAGCAGGGGCAGCACGCGGGCGTCGGCGGCGGTGAACTTCATCGCTTCGACGAGCCAGAGCACCACATCCACCTCGGCCAGAGCCTGGGTAACCGTCCGGTTCATGGCCTGGTTGAGCGCGTTCCTGTACTGGGTCTGGAAGCCGGGGGTGTCGGCGAAGATGAACTGGGCGTCGGCTTCCGTGCGCACCCCCAGGATGCGGTGGCGGGTGGTTTGCGGCTTCGAGGAGACAATGCTGACCTTGGCCCCCACCAGGGCGTTGACCAGGGTCGACTTGCCCACGTTGGGACGGCCCACCACGGCGATCAGGCCGGTGCGGAAAGATAGGGTCACGCCTTGTTGTCCGGAGTGCGGCGGCGCCCGGCCGATTGATCGAGGGCGCGCAGGGCCGCCTCCGCGGCCATCTGCTCGGCCGCCTTGCGGCTTGCGCCCTGGCCGCGGGTAACCAGCTTGAGCGGATCGATGCGGCATTCCACGTGGAAGGTCTGGGCGTGGGCCTGGCCGGCGGTGTCCGTCAGCGTGTAGGCGGGCAGGCCCAGTCGGCGCGGCTGCAGCCATTCCTGCAGGCGGGTTTTCGCATCCTTGCCCTGCTGCTCGGGATCGATGGCGTCCATCGCGTCGTCGAACAGGCGCTCGACCATGCCCTGTGCCGCGCCGAACCCCGCGTCCAGCAAGGCGGCGCCAAGCAGCGCCTCGAGGGCGTCGGCGAGGATCGAGGGGCGCTGGGCGCCGCCGCTCTTCAGTTCGCCCTCGCCCAGGCGCAGATGGCGTCCCAGGTCGAGGTCGTGAGCGATGGCGTGCAGGGAATCCTGGTTCACGAGGTTCGCGCGCAGGCGCGACAGGCGGCCTTCGGGCAGCTCGGGAAAACGCCGGTAGAGCATCAGCCCCACCACGCAGTTCAACACGCCGTCGCCCAGGAACTCCAGACGCTCGTAATTGCGAGCGCCGAAACTGCGGTGGGTGAGGGCCTGCAGCAGAAGCTCGCGCTTCGCCCAGGAGTGCCCCAGACGGGCTTCCAGGCCCTCAATATCCGCGGGCATGTCTACTGGGAACTGGCCTCGGCGCGGAAATCCATGCACAGGCTGACCGGGCCCATGAAAGATTCCTTGACGGAGTAGCTGGCGGACAACCGCAGGCCGTTCGGAATGGGATCGATGACCAGGTCGTCGACGCTGACCACCTTGACGTTGTTGAGGTTGAGCTCCTTGGCGAACTTCAGGCGCAGGTCGCCTTCCTTGAGGTTCGCGAGGTCGGGCTGCTCGATCACGTTGCGCATGATGCGCTTGACCACCCAGTAGTCCATGTAGGCCGGCACGACGCGGGCGGCCGCGTAGGCGGCGAAGCCCAGCAGGAACATGAGGAAGAAGACGCCGCTCAGGGTAATGCCACGCTGTCGCTTCATGGTTTGCCTCACTCGATGGATGACCCGATACGGGCCGGTTTGGAGAAGGATTTCAGCATGTTGAGGAAATCGTCGAAATTCCACCAGATGAAAAATGCCCGGCCGACGATGTTCTCGTCCGGGACAAAGCCCCAGTAACGGGAGTCGTTGGAGGCGTCGCGGTTGTCCCCCAGCGTGAAGTAATGGCCGGCGGGCACGGTGCATTTGAAGCCGGATTCGCTGTAGCCGCAATTGTCGCGGTACGGGAAGGCGCCTTCGACCTGATGCGGGATGACCGGCGGCATGTCGGCCTGGACCATGGCGATGTGCGCGTGCTCGCCCAGTTGTTCCCGCCAGGTCTCGCCTTGCACGAAGTTGAGACCCTGTGCGGTGTACTCGTACTTGCCCGCCCGCGTGTAGCGCACCGGTTGGCCATTGATGACGAGGCGCTTGTCGACATATTCCACCACGTCGCCGGGCACGCCGACGACGCGCTTGATGTAGTCCAGGGAGGGGTCGCTGGGGAAGCGGAAGACCATGACGTCGCCGCGCTGGGGGCTGGAGAGCTCGATGATCTTCTTATTGATGACCGGCAGGCGGATGCCGTACTCGTACTTGTTGACCAGGATGAAGTCGCCGATGAGCAGAGTCGGCAGCATGGAGCCGGAGGGGATCTTGAAGGGCTCGACCAGGAAGGAGCGCAGCAGGAAGACAATGAGGATGACCGGGAAGAAGCTCTTGGAGTAGTCCACCAGCACCGGCAGCTTGGCGTCGGCGGGCCGTCTCTTGGCGCTGAAGAGGTGGTCGAACAGCCAGATGGCGCCGGTGATGACCAGGGCCAGGAAGAGGATGAGGGCGAAGTTCATTGTTGTTCGGTCGAATGTTGAGGGTTATTTGTCGCTGACCTGGAGGATGGCGAGGAAGGCTTCCTGGGGGATTTCCACGTTGCCCACCTGTTTCATGCGCTTCTTGCCTTCTTTTTGTTTCTCCAGCAGCTTCTTCTTGCGGGTGATGTCGCCGCCGTAACACTTGGCCAGCACGTTCTTGCGCAGGGCCTTCACCGTCTCCCGGGCGATGATGTGGGAGCCGATGGCGGCCTGCACCGCCACGTCGAACATCTGCCTGGGGATCAGTTGACGCATCTTCTCCGCCAGTTGCCGGCCCCGGTATTGGGAGGTGGTGCGGTGCACGATGAGGGACAGGGCGTCCACCTTCTCGCCGTTCACCAGCACGTCCAGCTTGACCAGGTCGTCGGCGCGGAATTCCTTGAAGTCATAGTCGAGGGAGGCGTAGCCGCGGCTGGTGGATTTCAGCCGGTCGAAGAAATCGAGCACCACCTCGTTCAGCGGCAGGTCGTACTTGAGCAGCACCTGGCGGCCCATGTACTTCATGTCCACCTGGGCGCCGCGCTTCTGGTTGCACAGGGTCATGACGTTGCCGAGGAATTCCTCCGGCACCAGGATGGTGGCGGTGATGATGGGCTCGCGGATCTCCTCGATCTTCGAGGGGTCGGGCAGACGCGACGGGTTTTCGATGTCGAGCAGGCTGCCGTCCTTCATGGCCACCAGGTATTCCACCGAGGGCGCGGTGGTGATCAGGTGCTGGCCGTATTCGCGCTCCAGGCGTTCCTGCACGATATCCATGTGCAGGAGGCCGAGGAAGCCGCAGCGGAAGCCGAAGCCCAGGGCCTGCGAAGTTTCCGGTTCGAAATGCAGGGCCGAGTCGTTGAGCTGCAGCTTGGTCAGGGCGTCGCGCAGGCTGTCGTATTCGTGCGATTCCACCGGATACAGGCCGGCGAACACCTGTGGCTTGATCTCCTTGAAACCGGGCAAAGGCTCGGTGGCGGGATTCGCGGCCAGGGTCAGGGTGTCGCCCACTTTGGCGTGCTTGAGTTCCTTGATGCCGGCGATGACAAAGCCGACCTGGCCGGCGCGCAGTTCGCTGCGGGGCAGCGACTTGGGCGTGAACACCCCGACGTTTTCCACCAGGTAGTCGGCACCGATGGACATGAGCCGGATCTTTTCCTTCTGCTTCAAGACGCCGTCGACGACGCGCACCAGCATGACCACGCCGACGTAGTTGTCGAACCAGGAATCGATGACCAGGGCCTTCAGCGGCGCATTCTCGTCGCCGCGGGGTGGCGGCACGTGGGCCACCACGGCCTCCAGCACGTCCTCCACGCCCAGGCCGGTCTTCGCCGAGCAGCGCACGGCATGGTCGGCGGGAATGCCGACGATGTCCTCGATCTCGTGGATGACCCGCTCCGGATCCGCTGAAGGCAGGTCGATCTTGTTCAGCACCGGGAACACTTCGACGCCAAGCTCGATGGCCGTGTAGCAGTTGGCGACGGTCTGCGCCTCCACGCCCTGCGAGGCGTCCACCACCAGGAGCGCCCCCTCGCAGGCCGAGAGCGAACGCGAAACCTCGTAGGAGAAGTCGACGTGGCCGGGGGTGTCGATGAGGTTGATCTGGTATTCCTGGCCGTCCCGCGCCTTGTACAGGAGGGCGGCGGTCTGGGCCTTGATGGTGATGCCCCGCTCACGCTCCAGGGCCATCGAGTCGAGCACCTGTTCCTCCATCTCCCGTTCCTCCAGGCCGCCGCAGCTATGGATGATGCGGTCCGCCAGGGTGGACTTGCCGTGGTCGATGTGGGCGATGATGGAGAAGTTGCGGATGTGGGCTTGCATCAAAAAACACGAGGCACGAAAGCGTGCCTCTGAAAGAAGGGTGGACGCGGATTTTACCTGAAACGACAGGGGCTTAGCCCGTTTCCCCGGCGCTTTCCAATGCCCGGCGCAGAGCGGTGGGATCCAGGTGGTAATGGCAGATTTCCCGGCCACCCATGACCAGCACCGGAATCAGGGTGCCGAAGCGGGCCACCAGGTCCGGGTCGGCATCGATGTCGACCTCGCGCAGGCTGAACCCGAGTTCGTCGCGGAACTCCTCCAGTGCCGCCCGCATGTCCGCGCACAGGTGACAGCCGGGGCGGCCATAGAGGGAAAGTGTCTTCACCCCGAATCGTCCATTGGGAAATACACCCCAGGCAGATCAGGCCCGGCGGGTCGGCCTCCCCCCGCGGGGGGCAAGTTCAGGCCGATCCGCCGTCCAGTCCGCAATCCGGGTTCACTTCTCCAGGCGCAGGGAGACGTAATGCGCGCTTTCCCCGCGCTTGACCAGCAGGGCAACGCTCTTGCGTGCGGGGTCGTCCAGCAGCTTGGCGAGTTCCTCGACGCTGTTCACTTCCTGGTTGTTCACCGCGACGATCACGTCGCCCGACTGGATGCCGGCACGGGCGGCGGGCCCGGTGGTGTCCTCGACCAGCACGCCGCCGGTAATCTTGAGGATGGCCTTCTGCTCCTTGCTCAGGTTGGTGGCGGCAATGCCGGCCCGATTCGGCGGCCGGCTTTCCGTTGCCTTGGCAACGGCCGTCTTTTCCTCGCTGAGTTCGCCGACGACCACTGTCAGTTCACGCTGCGCGCCCTTGCGCCAGACGGTGAGGCTGGAGCGGGTGCCGGGCTTGGTGGCGCCAACCAGGCGGGGCAGATCGATGGAAGCGTTGACCGGCTTGCCGTCGAACTTGAGGACGATGTCGGAGACTTGGACGCCGGCCTTGTCTGCCGGGCTGCCGGCTTCCACGTCGGAGACCAGGGCCCCCTGCGGGGACTTGAGGCCGAAGGTTTCGGCCAGATCAGCGGTGACGTCCTGGATGACGATGCCCAGACGGCCGCGGCTGACCTTGCCGCGCGACTTGAGTTGTTCGGCCACGTCCATGGCAACGTCGATGGGGATGGCGAAGGCCAGGCCCATGTTGCCGCCGCTGCGCGAGATGATCTGCGAGTTCATGCCCACCACCTCGCCCTTCAGGTTGAACAGCGGGCCGCCCGAATTGCCGGGGTTGATCGCCGCGTCGGTCTGGATGAAGGGCACGTAGTTCTCCTGTGGCAGGCTGCGGCCCTTGGCCGAGACGATGCCGGCGGTGACCGAGTTTTCGAAGCCGAAGGGGGCGCCGATGGCCAGCACCCATTCCCCCACCTTGAGCCGGTTCGGGTCGCCAATGGTCACGCGCGGCAGCTTGTCGGCGTTGATCTTGATGAGGGCGACGTCGGTGCGGGCGTCGCTGCCGATCACCTTGGCGCGGTACTCACGCTTGTCGTGCAGTTTGACCACGACCTCGTCGACGTCGTCCACCACGTGGGCGTTGGTCATGATGTAGCCGTCCGCGGAGATGAGGAAGCCGGAACCGTTGCCGCGCCGAGGCGGCATGAAACGCTCGCCCTCCGGCGGCATGAAGCGGCGGAAGAAGTCCATCATGTCGTCCGGGTCGGGCATGCGGTGCGGTCGCCGGGACTGCTTCGCGTCCTGGGTGGTGGTGATGTTGACCACCGCCTGGGATTGCTGCTCCGCCAGATCGGTGAAATCGGGCAACTGGGCCAGGGCGCCGCCCGCCATGAAACCGAGTGAAATGCCCAACAGGGCCAGCCATTTCCTCATGTCATACCTCGCTCTGTGAACACCATAAACGAACCGGAAAATGCCCGGATGCCTCACGCGCCGGCATCGCCGGGGCGCGCGCTGCAGACCCGAGCCTCCGCATCGCGCCGCAGAATGACCGGCACGCCGCGCGGATCGCGTCGAAACGCCAACCAGACGGCGGCCAGCGCCAGCCCCAAGAGACCGCCGGCGATGGCGCCGGGTTCCCCGCCCGCGACACTGCCGAGGATGGCGCAGAGCAGCAGAAAGGCCAGTGGCGCGATGTAGCTGGCCAGGGCGGCCCGCCAGAGGGCGCCATCCGGCACACCGATGACAACCCGCTCGCCCGGGCCGGCACCGATGGGGTTGTCGACCTGATATTCGGGCTCATAGGGGTGCCAGAAGCGGCTGAACACCGATGAACCGCAGCCGCGGCCGCCGCAGGCGCCGCAACTGGAGGGGGCGGCGCTGGTGACCCAGGCGGAGCCGCCCCGCACGCGGGTGACGCGGGCGGGTGTCTCGGTCAACGCGGAGCCCCGGCGGGACGCGCTTCCAGGTTCATGGCGATGGCCTCGACGGCGGGCCAGGGGGCATCCCCCAGCACCGTGGTCCGCATGGGCCCGACCTGGCGCGTCAGCATGTTGATCATGCCCAGCTTGCTCTGGCCACGCACCGATTCGACGGGCTGCCGGGCGGGTTCGATGAACAGCGAGATATGCGTGAGCCCGTCGCTGAACACCCAATGCTCGACCTCGTCGCCACGGTTCGGCAGTTTGCGTTTGACCGCGGTGATGCGCGTGTAGCCGGGCGGCAGGCTGCGCACGCCGACGCTTTCGGTGGCCACCGGGCGGGCGGCGGCCGGCATCTCGGGTAGGGGGGCAGCAACATTCTTCGGTGGTGCGCCCAGACGGATTTCGGCGAAGCGATATTGCATCAGGGTGTGGCCGGCCTCGTTGACCATGGCGGCCTTGAGCGGCAGAGCGGTGTTTTTCTCCGCGCAGAGCAGATAGCCCCAGCGGTAGGCGTCGCGCGGTTCGAGCTGGACTTCCTGGCAATCGAGGCCGGCAACCCGACTGGCCTCGCCCAGGCGCACGGAATACCAGTTGGCCAGCGCGGCGGCATTGGCGGGCAAGAGATCCGGAAAATGCCGGCTGTTCAGGCGTCGTTCCGCCCGCACCTCGCCGCCCTCCGTGAGCAGGCTCAGGGAGCCGCTCTGGGTACAACGAACTTCCCGCTGCAGACCGTCCATGGCGGTCAGGCGGCTGTCCTTGCCTGTAGCCACCGGGCGGTTGGCGACACGCAAGGACTGCATGGCGGAATCGCCGTGCTGAAATACGAACACGCCTTCATAGGCGAGGCGCCGCGAGGCGTCCGCCATGCGTTGCAGCCAGGCGGCGGCCTCGGCGGGCGGCAAGGGCTCGGCCGCCTGCGCGCCCAGGCTGGCCAGACACAGGAGCCAGGCGGCGCTTACAAGAGACCTGCGGCGTCGCTCCAAGCCATGGCAAGGCAGCGACCGCAGGGAGGCGCCGGGGGCGGCGCTCACCGATCCGCCTCCGCCAGCGTGACCCGCGTGAAGCGCATCTCCGAGGGCGCCACCACGGCCTGGGCGAAGTCCTGGTGCGCGGCCAGATAGGGCACCATCCTGTCGTCGTGGGCCGCCTGGGCGAGGTGCGCCTGCTCGTTGGCGGCCATGCGGGCATGATCTTCCTGGCGCGGCGCCATGCTCCAGAGCCCCCAGGTGATGGCGGCGACGGTGGCGGCCGCGAGCCAAAGCACGGGTTGTCGAGTGACAGCCTTGGGCATGGGGGCCAGCAGCGTGGGTTCCTCCTCCAGGGCGGCCATCACGCGCCCGCGCAGTCGGGCTGAATCGTGGCCGAGGCCGCGCAGGGCGTCGCCGATGCGGCAATACTCGCTAAATTGCTCGCGTTGTGCAGCGTTCGCGACCACTTCGCGCAGCATCGCGCGCGCCGCGGCATCGTCGAGCTCGCCATCGAGCAGGGCGGATAAGCGGGTTTCGCGCGGCGGGGTGTCGGCCTGTGCCGCCAGGTTGTGCAGAGCTGTCATGTTTACCACCTTCTGTCTTCCGGGGTGTCCAGGATGGGCCGCAGCTTCGCGGCGATGGCCTCGCGCGCCCGGAAAATCCGGGACCGCACGGTACCGATGGGACAATCCATTGCCTCGGCAATTTCCTCGTAACTCATGCCTTCCATCTCGCGCAGGGTGATGGCCTGACGCAATTCCTCGGGCAGCGCATCCACCGCCTCGTTCACCGCAATGACCATTTGTTTCGACAGCAGTTCCGATTCAGGTGTGCCGATGTCCTTGACGACCAGACGCTCGTCCGGTTCGTCGTCCTCGTCCAGGGCCTGTTCCGACAGCGTCGGCATGGCCCGGCCGCGGCTGGCCAGATAGTTCTTCGCGGTATTCACGCCGATGCGGTAGAGCCAGGTGTAGAAGGCCGCGTCGCCGCGGAACTGGGGCAGCGCCCGGTAGGCCTTGATGAAGGTTTCCTGGGCGATGTCCTCGACCTCGTCGGGGTCGCGCACCATGCGCGACAGCAGACGCAGCAGCTTGCGCTGATACTTCTCCACAAGCAGGCCGAAAGCCTGCTTGTCGCCGGCGCGCACGCGCTCCACCAACTGGAGGTCGATTTCGCGGTCGCTCATGGGGTCGCTCGCATCCTGGTCACGTTGTTCCGCTTGCCCTGCTAGGCTTTATTCGCGGTCGCGAGTATAACTTCCCGCTCCGGGAGCTGCCGCGAAAGCGGGCCGGCTCCGCGCGCATTTCCCTGGTGCTTCCGTTCATGTCCCATCACGACGTCCTCATCATCGGTTCCGGGCTCTCCGCCGCCACCCTGGCCCTGTCGCTGCCGGAGTCCCTGCGCGTGGTCGTGGCGACCAAGAAGCGGGCCGAGGACAGCTCCAGTTTCTGGGCGCAGGGCGGCATCGCCGCGGTCATGGGGCAGGACGACAGTTTCGACGAGCATGTGCGCGACACCCTGGTGGCCGGCGCCGGCCTGTGCGACGAAGCCGTGGTGCGCCACGTGGTGGAGTCTGCGCCGGCGGCGGTGCGCTGGCTGATCGGACAGGGCGCGCCGTTCGACATGGAGGGGGCGTCGTATCACCTCACGCGGGAGGGCGGGCATTCGCATCGCCGCGTGCTGCACGCGGCCGACGCCACCGGACGGGCGGTGCAGGAGAGCCTGCTATCGCGCATGGCCGCGCGCCCCAACATCACCCTCTTGCGCCAGCACATCGCCGTGGATCTCATCACCGACCGCCGCCTGGGGCGGGATGGGCGCGCGGTGCACGGCGCCTACGTGCTGGATACCGCCTCGGGCCGCGTGGAGACCTTCCAGGCCGGGGCCACGGTCCTGGCCACCGGCGGCGCCGGCAAGGCCTTCCTGTACACCACCAATCCGGACACCGCCACCGGCGACGGCGTCGCCATGGCCTGGCGGGCGGGCTGCTGCGTGGCCAATCTGGAGTTCATCCAGTTCCATCCCACCTGTCTGTATCACCCGCACGCGAAATCCTTCCTCATCACCGAGGCGATGCGCGGCGAGGGCGCGATCCTGCGCCTGCCGGACGGCAGCCGCTTCATGCCCGAGCACGACGAACGCGGGGAACTCGCACCCAGGGATGTGGTGGCCCGCGCCATCGACTTCGAGATGAAGAAACGCGGCCTGGATTGCGTCTATCTCGACATCACGCACAAGCCCGCCAAATTCATCGTCGGCCATTTCCCCACCATTCACGCGCGCTGCCTGGAACTGGGCATCGACATCACGCGGGAGTGGATTCCGGTGGCGCCGGCCGCCCATTACACCTGCGGCGGCGTGCGCGTGGACCGGCACGGCCGCACCGACGCGGAACGTCTCTACGCCATTGGAGAAACCGCCTGCACCGGCCTGCACGGCGCCAATCGCCTGGCCAGCAATTCGCTGCTGGAATGCCTGGTGTACGGCCGCGCCGCGGCGGCGCACATCGCCGAACTGCCGGGTCGGCCGGCGGAAGCGCTGCCGGACTGGGACGAGAGCCGGGTGACGGACGCCGACGAGGAAATCGTCATCGCCCACAACTGGCATGAACTGCGCCGTTTCATGTGGGACTACGTCGGCATCGTGCGCACCACCAAGCGCCTGGAGCGGGCTGCGCACCGCTTGCGGCTGCTCAACGAGGAAATCTCCGAGTACTACAGCAATTTCCGGGTGAGCAACGACCTCGTCGAATTGCGCAACCTGGTGCTCACCGCCGACCTCATCGTGCGCTGCGCCCGCGCCCGCCACGAGAGCCGCGGGCTGCACAGCTCGCGCGACTACCCGGACTTGTTGCCCGAGGCACGCGACACGCTGCTGAGTCCGGGCTAGCCGGCCGCGGTCCTGGCCGCCCTGGCCGCCAGGAAATGCACCAGCAGCGGCACCGGCCGGCCGGTGCCGCCCTTGTCCTTGCCGGATTTCCAGGCGGTTCCGGCGATGTCCAGATGCGCCCAGTCGTACTTGCCCGTGAACTTGCCCAGGAACGCGGCGGCGGTGATGGTGCCGCCGGGGCGGCCGCCGATGTTGGCCATGTCGGCGAAGTTGCTCTTCAGCTGTTCCGCGTATTCGTCCCACAGCGGCAACTGCCAGCAGCGGTCATGCGACGACTCGCCGGCGTGGAGCAGTTCCCGCGCCAGTGCGTCGTTGTTCGCCAGCAGGCCGCTGGCCACATGGCCCAGGGCAATGACGCAGGCGCCGGTGAGGGTGGCGATGTCCACCACGCAGGCGGGCTCCAGCCTTTCGGCGTAGGTGAGGGCGTCGCACAGGATGAGACGGCCCTCGGCATCGGTGTTGAGCACCTCGATGGTCTGCCCGGACATGGAGGTGACCACGTCGCCCGGCTTGTTGGCGCGCCCCGAGGGCAGGTTCTCGCAGGTCGGGATGAGGCCCGTCACGTTGAGCGGCAGCTTCAGCTCGGCCGCTGCACGCAGGGCACCCAGCACCGAGGCGGCGCCGCACATGTCGTATTTCATTTCATCCATCTCGGCGGCCGGCTTGATGGATATGCCGCCCGAATCGAAGGTGATGCCCTTGCCTACCAGCACCACGGGCTTGTCCTTTTTCCCTCCACCCCGGTAATCCAGGACGATGAAGCGCGGCGGTTCGTCGCTGCCCTTGGCGACGGAAAGGAAGGAGCCCATGCCGAGCTTCTCGATCTCCGGACCTTCCAGCACGCGGATGCCGATGCCCATTTCCTTCGCCATGGCTTTGGCCTGTTCGGCCAGGTAGGTGGGTGTGCAGACGTTGCCGGGCAGGTTGCCAAGATCCTTGGCCAGATTCATGCCGGCGGCGATGGCCGTGCCGCGCGCGGCGGCGGCTTCGCCGATGACCAGTTCGCCGCGGCGCGGCACGGCCATGGTCAGCTTGCGCAAGGTCTTGCGGGCCGCCTCGGGCTTGCTCTTGAGCCGGTCGAAGCGGTACACGGCCTCCTCGGCGACGATGACGGCTTGTTCGACATTCCAGGCCAGGTCGCGTTTGCGCACCGGCAGTTCGGTCAGATACAGGGTGGCCTCGGCGATGCCCAGGCCGGCCAGGGTCTTGATGGTGTCGCGCACGGCGTCACGGTAGGCCCGCTCGCGGAATTCCCGTTCCTTGCCTAATCCCACCAGCAGGACGCGCTCGCAGAGCAGGCCGGGCACGTTGTGCAGCAGCAGCGAAGCACCCGGCTTGCCGTCCATGTCGCCGCGCCGGAGAATGTCGGCCAGATAACCCCCCGACGCGGTGTCCAGAATCTCCGCGGCGAAGCTCGGCTTGCGATGTTCGAAGACGCCCACGACCACGCATGCGCTACGCTGTTTTTCCGGACTGCCGCTCTTGATGCCGATTTCCATGTGAACTCCTGAAATGCTTGCTCGAACCTTGTTCTCCGCGCGGTCGATGCAGACCGCATCCGTACCGGATTATCCGCAGCCCGGTCGGCGCTAGTCAAAAACATGCAGCGCTACGAACGCGCCGTCACCCGCGAAATGGTCGCCAGCGCCGCCATGGCCTTCGCCGCCATGAGCGCCATCATGGTGGTGGTGCTGCTGGTGCGCGTGCTGGGCAAAGCGGCTCTGGGCGACATCGCTGGCGAGGCGGTGCTGCCGATGCTGGGCTTCGGATTTCTGCGCTTTCTGCCGGTGTTGTTGTCCCTTTCCCTGTTCATCGGCGTCTTCGTATGTCTTACCCGGCTCTGGCGCGACAGCGAGGCGGTGATCTGGATGAACGGCGGTGTCGGCCCCCTGGGCTGGATTCGGCCGGTGTTGCGCTTTTGCCTGCCGGTGGTGCTGATTATCGCCCTGGTCAGCCTGGAAGGCGTGCCCTGGGGGGTGCGCATGCAGGCCGAGTACGAACAGGTTCTGCAAGCGCGGGAACAGGTCACCACCCTCACCCCGGGCGTCTTCGTCGAAGACAGGCAGGGCCGCCGCGTGGTGTTCGTCGAACGTCTGGACTCCGACCGCGGGCGGGTCGGCAACGTTTTCATCCATTCCCAGGATCGCGGCCGCATGGGGGTGACCGTGGCCCGCCAGGGCAACGTCCAGAGCATGGAGAACGGCGACAGCTTCCTCGTGCTGGAGCAGGGCAAGCGCTACGAGGGTGTGCCCGGCGAGGCCGATTTCTGGATGGTGGCCTATGAACGCTATGGCCTGCGCATCCCGCCCCAGGAGGTGATCGAGCGCGGAACGCTGCCGCGCATGATGGGCGTCGCCCAGTTATGGCAGAACCCGGTTCCACGCCACATGGGGGAGTGGGTGTCGCGTCTGGGCTATCCCCTCATCGCCCTGATCCTGTGCGTGCTGGCGATCCCCCTCAGTTACGTGAATCCGCGTGCGGGCCGCTCCCTCAACGTGGTGTTCGCCATTCTTATTTATGCCGCCTATGCCAACGTGGTCGGTCTGTCGCAGGGCTGGGTGTCGCGCTCGGTCATGAGCGCAGGCCAGAGCCTGGTCCTGGTGCACGGTGCCATGTTGCTTCTGGTGGCGGCTTTCTTCTGGTATCGGTTCAAGGGGCCCTGGGCGAAATGAGCACCCTGTTTCGCTATGTGACGCGGGAAATCCTGGCTTCCACGGTGGTCGCCCTGCTCGCCCTGACCGCCCTGTTCACCTTTTTCGATTTCATCGCCGAGCTGAAGGACGCCCATACCGAGACCTACACGCCGGTCACGGCCACCCTGTATGTGGTCATGAACATTCCCGGGCAGATCTACGAACTGCTGCCCATCGCCATGCTGGTGGGCGCCCTGTTTGCCTGGAACCGGATGGCGCTGGCGTCCGAATTCACCGTCATGCGGGCTTCCGGCCTGGCCACGCCGCGCCTCGCCCTCTGGATGGTGTGGCTGGGCCTGTTGCTGGGAACGGCCACCCTACTGTTTGGTGAGTTCGTTACGCCTCATGCCGACCGCGCCGCGCAACAGGTGAAGGTGCGCGCGACCAAGGGTGTAGTCGCGCAGGATTTCCGCACCGGCCTGTGGGCCAAGGATGGCCGCACCTTCATCAATATCCGGGAAATTTCCCCTGATGCCGTCCTGGTCGGGGTCCGTCTGTTCGAGTTCGACGAGGATTTTCGCCTGCGCGTCCTGCGCCAGGCGGAGCGCGCAAATTGGCGGGACGGCCACTGGATGCTGCAGGGGGTGTCGCAGACCGTCATCGGCGAGCGCAGCACCCGCACGGCGCTGGAGCCGGATCAACGCTGGGACAGTGCAGTGACCCCGGATCTGCTGACGGTCCTGATGGTGGCGCCGCAGAAAATGTCCATCACCGCCCTGCACGCCTACGTCGGCCATCTCGACGAGAACAAGCAGGACGCCGAACGTTATCGCATCGCGCTGTGGGGCAAGCTGGCCTATCCGCTGGCGGCGCCGGCCATGTTGCTGCTGGCCCTGGCCTTCGCTTTCCGCCCGCCCCGCGTGGGCGGCGCCGGCGGCCGCCTGCTCACGGGCATCCTGATCGGACTGGGTTTCCACCTCGCCAATCGCATGGCGGCCCAGGTCGCACAACTGCAGGGCTGGCCGGCGCCGGCGGTCGCGCTGACCCCCATCCTTACCTTCACCCTGGCCGCGGTGCTGGCGGTGTGGTGGGTGGAAAGACGGGTTTAGGCGCGCAGCAGGCGGGTGCCGGCCAGGCGATCCTGAAGGAACTGACGGTCGCGGGTGAACCAGGCCGCCCACCAGCCGATCCCCAGCAGCAGCAGGTTCAGCCCGGCGAACAGGAAGCGCGTCCAGGCCTGGCGCCAAGTCGGCGGGCCTCCCCTAGCCGATTCGATGCGGATGTGCCAAGTCTTCATCGCCAGGGTCTGGCCCTTGTGCCAGAACAGCGCGAAATAGAACCCGGCGACGAGGAACACGTAGACGCGCAGCAGAATGACCATCGCTTCGTGCGGCAGGCCCGTGCCGAGGGCCGCCAGCGGCAACGCCGCAAGCAGGCACACGGCCGTCAGCAGAAAGGCGTCGTAGAGGGCGCTGGCCAGGCGACGCGGCACGCCGGGCACGGCGGCACACGCATCCGCGTCGATCGACATCATCGGCGCGGCGAATCGGTTTCGGCCCAAAGCCGTTTCACCTCTTCCTGTTCGCGCGCCGGCAATTCGCTCAGCTTGCGGTAATTCTCCCGCGCCCGCTCGCGTTGCTCGCGCGTCAACTGGGTCCAGGGGCGCAGGCGGGAATAGAACACGTCTTGCTGCGCGGCGGACAGGCGCGAGAATTCGCGTGCGAGCTGGCGCAGCTTCAGGCGTTGCTCGGCGGGAAGCTGGTTCCAGTCATAGGCGATGGGAGCGAGCGCCGTGCGCTCCTGTACCGAGAGTTGCTCCCAGGTGGGTGCCTCCGCAGCCCGCGCAAGGATTGACGCGCAGGCGCAGGCGAGGGCCAGGATCAGCGCCGGTAGCCTTGCAGCCATGGCGCGAAAACGCGGTCGGCATAGATCCCGGGCGGCAGTTCGCCGGTCAACAGCAGCAGGTCGGTTTCCACGCCGCTGGTGAGTTCCTGCTGGCGCATATAGGCCCAACCCGCGAACAGCAGGAGGATTACCAGCAAAGCGGCGATCCATACGTGCTGCAGGGGCCACTCCAGGGTGCCGCTGCCGTCGCGGATGGGGGCGTCGGCATGCGTCAGGGCATGGTGACGCAGCGCACTCAGGCGAGCGATGGTGGCGGCATCCAGCTCGCGTGTGCCGCGATGCAACGCACGGGTTACAGAGCCGATGATTTCCTGCTCGTTCACGGTGAGATACCTTTATTTTTCAGCTTTTCAGCCAGAGCGGCGACGGCGCGGAAACAGTGCGTCTTCACGCTACCCTCGCTGCAACCCATGGCTTCGGCGGTCTCCGCCACATCGAGTTCCTCCCAATAACGTAACAGAAACGCCTCGCGTTGACGCGCCGGCAGTTCCGATATGGCCGCCTCGATGATCGCCAGCTCCTCGTTGCCCGAGGAACGTTGTTCCGGTCCGTCCCGCTGCGGTGATTCCAGGTGGCCGGCGAGGGATTCCAGGGTTTCCCCGGGTTCGTCGTCCTTGTCGCGCAGGGGCGAGACCAGGCGCACCCAGAAATCGCGCACGCGGGCACGACGGAAATGGTCGTGGATGGCGTTGCGCAGGATGCGCTGGAACAGCAGTGGCAACTGTTCCGCAGGCTTCTCGCGGTAACGTTCGACCAGGCTGAACATGGCGTTCTGCACGATGTCCAGGGCATGATGGTGATCCCGCACGGCGTATACCGCCTGCTTGAAGGCGCGGCGCTCGGCGCCGGCGAGGAAGGCATCGATCTCCTGGGGGGAAGCCACGCGTGTTTCCGGAGTTGCGGCCCCGCCACTATAGCAATTCGTCGCGCGGGTAGCTCTTTGATTTGCAATGGGATGGGGTTTCCGCTAACATGCCGCGTTTTCCGGATCGACCCAGTTTTGGAGACAGGCATGTACGCGGTGATCAAGACCGGTGGCAAGCAATACAAGGTGGCCGCTGGCGGCAAACTTAAAGTGGAAAGCCTTCCCGTGGAAGTGGGCGGCGAGGTGGAAATCAAGGACGTCCTGATGGTGGCCGACGGTGCCGACGTCAAGGTGGGCACCCCCATGCTGGCTGGCGCCTCCGTGAAGGCCACGGTGCTCTCCCATGGCCGTCACGACAAGGTGATGATTTTCAAGATGCGCCGCCGCAAGCACTACCGCAAGACCCAGGGGCATCGTCAGAACTACACGGAAATCCGCATCGACGGCATCGCCGTTGCGTAACTCCGCCTGAACGAGGACAACAGACATGGCACACAAAAAAGCAGGCGGCAGCTCCCGCAACGGCCGCGAGTCCGAATCCAAGCGCTTGGGCGTCAAGCGTTACGGTGGCCAGTTCGTGCCCGCCGGCAACATCCTGGTGCGCCAGCGCGGCACCCAGTTCCATCCCGGCCTGAACGTGGGCGTGGGCAAGGATTACACCCTGTTCGCCAAGGTGGACGGCGTGGTGGAGTTCACCGTCAAGGGCCCGCACAAGCGTCGCACCGTCAGCGTGGTGCCCGTCGCCGCCTGACCCTCCCGCCGGGAACGAGAAGAGCCCTATCCCCGGATAGGGCTTTTTTGTTTCGAGGCCCCACTGAGCAGACCGCGCCCATGAAATTCATCGACGAAGCCCTGATCGACGTGGCCGCCGGCAACGGCGGCAACGGCTGCGCCTCCTTCCGCCGGGAGAAGTTCATCCCCATGGGCGGCCCGGACGGCGGCGACGGCGGCCGCGGCGGCAGCATCTGGGCCCAGGCCGACCGCAATCTGAACACCCTGGTGGAGTATCGCTACACCCGCTCCTTCAAGGCTAAGAACGGCGAACAGGGACGCGGCAGCGACTGCTACGGCAAGGGTGGCGACGACCTGATCCTGAAGGTGCCGGTCGGCACGGTCTTCCAGGACGCGGACAGCGGCGAGGTCATCGCCGACCTGGCCAGGGACGGGCAGAAGGCCCTCATCGCCAAGGGCGGCAAGGGCGGCCTCGGCAACCTGCACTTCAAGTCCAGCACCAACCGGGCGCCGCGCCAGTGCACCCCGGGGGAGCCCGGCGAGGAACGGCGCTTGCGCCTGGAATTGAAGGTGCTGGCGGACGTCGGCCTGCTGGGCATGCCCAACGCCGGCAAGTCCACCCTGATCCGCTCCATCTCCGCCGCCAAGCCCAAGGTGGCCGACTACCCCTTCACCACCCTCCACCCCAACCTGGGCGTGGTCCGCGTAGACGCCGACCGCAGCTTCGTGGTGGCCGATATCCCCGGCCTCATCGAGGGCGCCGCCGAGGGCGCCGGCCTGGGCCATCAGTTCCTGCGCCATCTGGCGCGCACCCGGTTGCTGCTGCACTTGGTCGATCTGGCACCCTTCGATCCGGACACCGATCCGGTGCGCGAGGCGCGCGCCATCGTCGAGGAACTGCGCAAGTACGACGAGGACCTCTACCGCAAGCCCCGCTGGCTGGTGCTGAACAAGACCGACCTGGTGCCCGAGGCGGAGCGTTCCGCGCGCATCGTCGACTTCGTCCGGGACTATGGTTGGGACGGTCCCGTGTTCGCCCTCTCCGCGATCTCCGGCGAGGGCTGCCCGCCCCTGGTGTTCGCCATCATGGCGCACCTGGAAGAGAACCGGCGCAGCGTGGATTCCGAGGAGCACGAAGCGCCGGAGGAGGACGCATGAATCCTTCCGTCATCGCCGAGGCCCGCCGCCTGGTGGTCAAGGTCGGCAGCAGCCTCGTCACCAACGAGGGCCGTGGCCTTGACCACGCCCGCCTGGCCCTCTGGGCGGCACAGATCGCCGCCCTCATGGAGATGGGCAGGGAAGTGGTCCTGGTCAGCAGCGGCGCCATCGCCGAGGGCATCCAGCGCCTGGGCTGGAAGAAGCGGCCCAAGGTCATCAACGAACTGCAGGCCGCCGCCGCCGTCGGCCAGATGGGCCTGATCGAGGCCTACGAGCGCAGTTTCCGCGCCCATCACCTGCATACCGCCCAGATCCTCCTCACCCACGCCGACCTGGCCGACCGGGAGCGTTACCTGAATGCCCGTTCGACACTGCGCACGCTTCTTGAACTAAAGGTCATCCCCATCATCAACGAGAACGACACGGTCACCACCGAGGAAATCAAGGTCGGCGACAACGACACACTGGGGGCGCTGGTCGCCAACCTGATCGAGGCCGACGCCCTCATCATCCTTACCGATCAACCCGGCCTCTACACCGCCGATCCGCGCAAGCACGCGGACGCGGAATTCGTGCACGAGGCCGTCGCCGGCGAACCCGCCCTGGAGGAGATGGCCGGCGGCGCCGGTTCCAACGTCGGTACCGGCGGCATGATCACCAAGATCCTGGCGGCCAAGCGGGCCGCCCGCAGCGGCGCCCACACCGTCATCGTCAGCGGCCGCGAGCCGGACGTGCTGGCCCGGCTGGCGCGGGGCGAAGCCCTGGGCACCCAGCTGGTCACCCGCCAGGCGCCGCTGGCCGCCAGGCGCCAGTGGCTAGCCGACCATGTCCAGGTGGAGGGCAAGCTGGTGTTGGATGCCGGAGCCGCCAAGGCCCTGCGCAAACAGGGCAAGAGCCTGCTGCCCATCGGTGTGGTCGAGGTGCGCGGTGAATTCCACCGGGGCGCGGTGGTGGCCTGCCTGGACGAGTCCGGGCGCGACTTCGCGCGGGGTCTGGCCAATTACAGCGCTGACGAGGCGAGGCGCATCGCCCGCAAGACCACCACGGAGATCGAAGCCATCCTCGGCTACGTCGACGAGCCGGAGCTGATCCATCGGGATAACCTGGCCCTGCTCTGAGATCGCATTCCCCCTTTTGTCAAGGCGGGCGCGGCGGGAAAGCCTCAATCCACCAGCGCCCTCGGCAACGGGAAGTTCACGTTTTCCTCGATGCCCGCCAGCGGCACCACGGCACTGGCGCCCAGTTCCCGCAGTCGGGCGACCACCCCTTCGACCAGCACCTCCGGCGCGGAAGCCCCGGCGGTGACGCCGATACGGGACTTACCCGCGAACCAGGCCTCCTGCAACTGCCCGGCGTTGTCGACCATGTAGGCGTCGAGCCCCATGTTGCGGGCCACTTCCCGCAAGCGGTTGGAGTTGGAGGAATTGGGCGAGCCCACCACGATGACCAGGTCGCATTCGGCGGCGAGCTTCTTCACCGCGTCCTGGCGGTTCTGGGTGGCGTAGCAGATGTCGTCCTTCTTGGGCCCGCGGATGTGGGGGAAGCGGGCCTTGAGGGCCTCCACCATGCGCGCCGCGTCGTCCACCGACAAGGTGGTCTGGGTGACGTAGGCGAGCTTCTCCGGGTCGGCGACGTGGAGCTTGGCCACATCCGCGATGCCGTCGACCAGATACATGCCGGACTCGGATTGGCCCATGGTGCCTTCCACCTCCGGATGGCCCTTGTGGCCGATCATGATGATTTCCAGGCCCGCCTCCCGCATTTTCTTCACTTCCACGTGCACCTTGGTGACCAGGGGGCAGGTGGCGTCGAATACCCGCAGACCCCGCTCTTCGGCTTCCTTGCGCACCGACAGGGGCACGCCGTGGGCGCTGTAGATGAGGGTGGAGCCGCGGGGGACCTCGTTCATGGCCTCGATGAAGACGGCGCCCTTGGCTTTCAGGTCATCCACCACGAACTTGTTGTGCACCACCTCGTGGCGCACATAGATGGGGGCGCCGAACTTCTTCAGGGCCTGTTCGACGATGGCGATGGCGCGGTCGACGCCGGCGCAGAAGCCGCGCGGATTGGCGAGGAGGATGGTGGGTTGCATGGGATCACTCGACAGCAAGAATCTTCACCTCGAACTCCACCGGCAGGCCGGCGAGGGGATGGTTGAAATCCACGGTCACGGTCTCGTCGCCGATGGCACGCAGGATGCCGTGCATGGACTGGCCGTTGGGCAGGTCGAAGGCCATTTGCAGGCCTTCGCACAATTCGCTTTGCGGCGGGAAGTCGGCGCGGGGCAGGGCGTGCACCAGGGCGGGGTCGTGCAGGCCGAAGGCTTCGCGGGCATCGAGTTGCCAGCTACGGTGGTCGCCTGGCCGTAGGTCCAGCAGCAGGATCTCCAGACGGCCGTCCATTTCGCCACGGCCCAGGCTGAAGGTCTCCGGCTCGTCGTCGGCGAAGGTATCGACGATGTCCTCGCCCGCGCAGGCCAGGCGGTAATGCAGGGTGACCCGGGCGCCGGGGCGGATGCCGTCGCTCACGCCTTGTCCGTCTTGCGGAAGCTGTCCAGCACAAGCAGTACCGCGCCCACGCTGATGCCCGAGTCGGCCACGTTGAAGGCGGGGAAGTGCCAGCCGACCAGGTGGAAATCCAGGAAGTCGATGACGTGGCCGTACAGGGCCCGGTCGATGACGTTGCCCACTGCGCCGCCCAGGATCAGGGCCAGGGCCAGGCAGAACAGGGGCTGCCCCCTTGTCTTGCGCAGCAGGTACAGAATGAAGACGGCAGCCACAAGGCCCACCGCCATGAAAAACCCCCGCTGCCAGCCGGGCTGGTCGGCGAGCAGGGAAAAGGCGGCGCCTGGGTTGTGGACGTGGACCAGGTTGAAGAAGCCGGTGAGGGGGATGACCTCCTGGTAGGCGGTGAGCTGGTTCATCACCAGCACCTTGGTGATCTGGTCCAGGACCAGCACCAGGGCGGCGAGCCAGAGCCAGGCGAGGCCGGAGCGAGAGGCGCTCATGGGTTTTCCCCCCCTTTGTAAAAGGGGGGCAGGGGGGATTCGTCGGCATCACTGACGATGACCCATGCGGAAATCCCCCTCGATCCCCCTTTTTCAAAGGGGGAAGAAACCCAGGCCTTAGGCAAACTCACGCTTCTCGCCCTCGCCATGCAGATTGCTCACGCAACGGCCGCACAGGCCCGGGTGTTCCGGGTCGGCGTTCACGTCGGCGCGCACGTGCCAGCAGCGCTCGCACTTCTCGTGGGGCAGGGCGGCGACCTCCACCCGGGTTTCGCCGGCGGCCTTCACCACCTGCGCGGCCGAGGTGATGAGCACGAAGCGCAGGTCGTCCCCCAGGCCGGCGAGCAGATCGTAATCCTGGCCGTCGGCATGGAAGGTGACGTCGGCTTGCAGGGACGAGCCCACCTTGCCTTCCACCCGCAATTCCTCGATGCGCTTCAGGGCCAGGCCGCGCAGTTCCCGCAGGCGGCTCCAGCCGGCCAGCAGCGCTTCCTCGCCGGTCTGTCGGGGAAGCTCGTGCCACAGGCCCAGGAACACGCTCTCCGACTTGCATTGCAGTGCCCAGATTTCCTCGGCGGTGAAGGAGAGGATGGGGGCCATGAGCCGGGTCAGCGTTTGCAGGATGTGCCACAGGGCGCTTTGCGCGGCTTTGCGCGGGCGGCCGTCCTTGGCGGTGGTGTAGAGCCGGTCCTTGAGGATGTCCAGGTAGAAGGCGCCCAGATCCTCGGAGCAGAAGTTGTGCAGCCTCTGCACGGCGGTGTGGAAACTGTAGACCCGGTAATCGGCCAGGGTGGCTTCCTGCATCTCCCGGGTCAGGGCCAGTGCGTAGCGGTCGATCTCCAGCCATTGCTCGGGCGGCAGCAGGTTGGCCGGATCGAAGTCGGCGGTGTTGGCGAGCAGGAAGCGCAGGGTGTTGCGGATGCGCCGGTAGTTGTCCACCGTCCGCTTGAGGATCTCGTCGGAGATGGTCAACTCGCCGGAATAGTCGGTGCTGGCCACCCATAGGCGCAGGATGTCGGCGCCGTAGGTGTCCATGACCTTTTGCGGCGCGATGACGTTGCCCTTGGACTTGGACATCTTCATGCCTTTGCCGTCCACCACGAAGCCGTGGGTGAGCAGGGCTTCGTAGGGCGCGTGGCCGTCGGTGGCGCAGCCGGTCAGCAGCGAGGACTGGAACCAGCCGCGGTGCTGGTCCGAGCCTTCCAGGTAGAGGTCCGCCGGGTGCTTGAGGCCTTCCCGCTCCTTGAGCAGGCAGGCGTGGGTGACGCCGGAATCGAACCAGACGTCCAGGGTGTCCCGGTTCTTCACGTAGTTCTCGGCCTCGTCGCCCAGCAACTCCTTGGGGTCCAGGCTGAACCAGGCCTCGATGCCGGCCTGTTCCACCCGCTTGGCTACCTCCTCCAGCAGTTCCTGGCTGCGCGGATGCAGTTCACCCGTGCTCTTGTGCACGAAGAAGGGCATGGGTACGCCCCAGTTGCGCTGGCGCGAGACGCACCAGTCCGGGCGGGATTTCATCATGGCTTCCAGGCGGGCGCGGCCCCAGGCGGGGAAGAACTCGGTGTCGTCCACGGCTTGCATCGCCTTGTCGCGCAGGGCGTGCTTGTCCATACCGATGAACCATTGTCGGGTGGCGCGGAAGATGATGGGGCTCTTGTGGCGCCAGCAGTGGGGGTAGCTGTGCTTGAGCGGCGCCTGGGCGAGCAGGCGGCCGTTCTCGGTCAATACCTCCAGCACCTTCTTGTTGCCGGCCCATACCGACAGGCCGCCCAGCAACAGGGTGTCGGCGTAGAACTTGCCGTCGTCGCCGACGGGGTTGTCCACCTTGAGGCCGTACTTCTGGCCGGCGATGTAGTCGTCATGGCCGTGGCCGGGGGCGATGTGGACCAGGCCGACGCCGGCCTCCAGGGTGACGAAGTCGGCCAGGATCACCGGCACTTCCCGCGCATAGAAGGGGTGTTGCAGCTTCAGGCCTTCCAGGTCCACGCCCTTGATCTGGGCGAGGGTTTCCACGGTCTCGAAGCCGTAACGCCGGATGGCGGACTCGGCCAGGTCCCGGGCCAGGATCAACAGGCCCTTGGGGGTACGAATCAGGTCGTAGACGAAGTCGGGATGCACCGCCACCGCCTGGTTCGCGGGCAGCGTCCAGGGCGTGGTGGTCCAGATCACCGCGTAGGCCGGACAGTCCCCTTCGGCGGGTAGGCCCAGGCGCCTGGCCAAGTCGGCGCAGTCGGCGACCGGGAAGGCCACGTCGATGGCGGGCGAGGTCTTGTCCTCGTATTCCACCTCCGCCTCGGCCAGGGCCGAGCCGCAGTCCACGCACCAATGCACCGGCTTGGCGCCCAGGTAGAGGTGGCCGTTGGCCTGGATCTTGCCGAGTTCCCGGATGATGTCCGCCTCGAAGCGGTAGTCCATGGTCAGGTAGGGGTGGTCCCAGTCGCCCAGCACGCCCAGGCGGACGAAGTCGGCTTTCTGCCGTTCCACCTGGCTCGCCGCGTATTCCCGGCAGAGTTCGCGGAAGCGGGCCGGCGGCGTGTCCTTGCCGTGGGTCTTTTCCACCTGCAATTCGATGGGCAGGCCATGGCAGTCCCAGCCCGGCACGTAGGGGGCGTCGAAGCCCTCCAGGGTCTTGGTCTTGACGATGATGTCCTTGAGGATCTTGTTCACCGCGTGGCCGATGTGGATGTCGCCGTTGGCGTAGGGCGGGCCGTCGTGCAGCACCCAGACCGGGCGTCCCTTGGCGTTGGCACGCAGCTTTTCGTACAGCTTCTTCTCCTGCCAGGACTTGACCCAGGCCGGTTCCCGCTTGGCGAGGTCGCCGCGCATGGGGAAGGGGGTGTCGGGGAGGTTCAGGGTGTCTTTGTAGTCGGGCATTTTGGGTTTGCTGCCTGGATTCAGTGTTGCGTGTGCTCAAGCCGGTTTTGGCCGGGAGTCGCCCGGCGGCGAGTTACTTTTCTTGCTTGGCCAAGAAAAGTAACCAAAAGAAGGCCACCCCGCTTCGCCGCCCTTCGGGTTCCCTCGCCTGGGCGAACGCTTCGGGCGGCTGCGTAACTCGCCCCTGCGGGGCTCAGACATACTCGCCGAAAGCCCCCGAAGCGTTCGCCCAGGCGAGGCGGCTCAGAGGGGGGCAAACCGTCGCGGAGTGACGCCTTGTCCCCTTCTGACGCCGCCGGCCAGTGCCCGAATCCACGGGGGAAGTCGGCGAGCGTGTTTGAGCCCGCAGGGCGAGTTTGCGAGCCGCCCGTGGATTCGGGTGCTGGCCGGGGATTTCGGCGGAAGTAGGGTGTGCTTTCTTTGATTACTTTCTTTGCACAAGCAAAGAAAGTAATGCGCCGCCGGGCGCCCCCGGCCTCCGACCTCACCTCAAACATTCAACATCTCCCTCGCCTGCCGCGCATCCTCATCGATTTGCGCGATCAGCGCCTCCAGGCTCGGAAACTTGGCTTCATCCCGCAGCTTGTGCAGAAACTCCACCCGCAAATGCCGCCGATAAATGGACTGGTCGAAGTTGAACAGATGCACCTCCAGGGTGGGCCGCCCATTCGCATGCACCGTCGGCCGGGTGCCCAGGCTGGCGACGCCGGGCCAGTCGGGCTGGTCCAACCCCTGCACGCGCACGGCGAAGATGCCGGTGAGCGGCGGGCGGTTGTGCTTGAGCTGGATGTTTGCGGTGGGATAGCCGATCTTGCGACCCAGCTGGTCGCCGCCCACCACCCGGCCGGAGATGGAATAGGGGCGGCCCAGCATCTGGGCGGCGGTGGCCATGTCGCCGGCGGCCAGGGCTTCGCGCACGGCGGTGCTGGAGGCGCGCTGGCCGGCGGCTTCCACGGTATGCAGGGATTCCGCCTCGAAGCCGTACTTTTCGCCGAGCTGCTTGAGCAGGGCGAAATCCCCGGCCCGCTTCGCGCCGAAGCGAAAGTCATCGCCCACCAGCACGTAGCGGGCATGCAGGCCCTCGACCAGGATGCGGCGCACGAAGTCCTCGGCGGACAGGGCGGCGAAAGGTTTGCTGAAGCGGCAGACATGCACGCGGGCGACACCCAGCCCGCGCAGGATCTCCAGCTTCTCGCGCAGGGAGGTCAGGCGCGTGGGGGCGGAATCGGGCGAAAAGATTTCACGCGGATGCGGTTCGAAGGTCAGCACCGTGGGCGCGCCGCCCACCGAGGCGGAACGGGCGGTGAGCCGGGCCAGCATGGCCTGATGGCCAAGGTGCACGCCGTCGAAATTGCCGATGGTGACGGCGCCGGGGCGTTGCTGCGTATGCGGTTCGCCGAAGCAGCCATGGGTCATCCGCATGATGAGGATATCTCGTTGAAAAAACGTGGATTTTAGCCGCCGGAGGGGGGGGAGTCTATTCGGCGGCGCGGCGTTTGAAGTCGGCAGGACGGAAGCCGAGCAGGCCCAGGGTGGCGAAATAGATGAGGATGCCGCCGGCCACCAGCGCGCCAAGATGGAGGATGCGCTGGCTGAATCCGTAAGCCAGCCAGCGCGCTTCCTCGGTCATGGCGAACCAGAGGAACAGGCCCATGGCGATCAGGCCCAGGCCGAGCTTGCCCAGAAAGGTGCGCCAGCCCGGTTGCGGCTGGTAAATGCCGAGCTGGCGCAATTTGTAATAGAGGATGCCGGCATTCAGGCAGGCGCCCAGGCCGATGGCCAGGGCCAGGCCGGCATGCTTGAGATGCCAGATGAAGGCCAGGTTCATGGCCTGGGTGGCGAGCAGGGTGAGCAGCGCGATCTTCACCGGAGTCTTGATGTTCTGGCGGGCATAGAAGCCCGGCGCCAGCACCTTCACCAGGATCAGGCCGAGCAGGCCGACGCTGTAGGCGACCAGGGCGAGGCGGGTCATTTGCACATCGTGGGCGGTGAACTCCCCATAGAAGAACAGGGTGGCGATCAGCGGCACGGCGAGGATGCCGAGGGCCAGGGCGGCGGGCGCCGCCAGCAGCAGGGTCATGCGCAGGCCCCAGTCCAGCAGTTTCGAGTACTGGCCGGTGTCGTTGTCGGCGTAATGCCGGGCCAGGGAAGGCAGCAGGATGGTGCCGAGGGCGGCACCCAGCAGGCCCGCCGGAAACTCCATGAGACGGTCGGCGTAATACAGCCAGGACACGCTGCCGGTGTCCAGGAAGGAGGCGAACAGGATGTTGATGAGCAGGCTGATCTGGGCGACCGACACGCCGAGGGCGGCGGGCGCCATGAGCATGAGGATGCGACGCATGCCCTCGTCGCGCGGCGCCCAGTTCCAGCGCGGCAGCATGCCCAGCCGCATGAGTGCCGGGATTTGCAGGGAGAGCTGCAGGATGCCGCCCAGGAAGGCGCCCCAGCCCAGGGCCAGGATGGGCGGGTCGAACCAGGGTGCGGCGACCGCGGCGGCCAGGATCATCGCCACGTTGAGCAGCACCGGCGTGAAGGCCGGCACCATGAACCGGCTGAAGGTGTTGAGCACACCGCCGGCAAGGGAGACCAGGGAGATGAACAGGATGTAGGGGAAGACGATGCGGGTGAGTTCTACGGTCAGCTCGAACTTGTCGGGCGTGGCCGTGAAGCCGGGCGCGAACACCAGGATGATGAGGGGCGCGCCGAGCACGCCCAGGGCGGTCACCACGGTCACCGCCGCGAACAGCATGGTGGCCACCCGCGCGACCAACAGGCGGGTGGCGTCCTCGCCCCGCCTGGCCTTGTATTCCGCCAGGATGGGGACGAAGGCCTGGGAGAAGGCGCCCTCGGCGAACAGTCTGCGCAGCAGGTTGGGCAGCTTGAAGGCGACGAAGAAAGCGTCGGTGGCCATGCCGGCGCCGAACACGCGGGCGATGATGGCGTCGCGCACGAAGCCCAGGATGCGGGACAGCAGGGTCATCGAGCTGACCGCGGCAAGGGCGCGCAGAAGGTTCATGGAAACAGGGGCAGGGGCGGGGTGGTGCGGCATGGTAGCGAATGGCCGCGGGCCCGGATAGTTTTACGCATGCCGACGCAGCGGACTTGCCCAGGCTGCTGGCGCTTGCCTGAACAGGGCGGCACCGGTATGATGCGCGTTTTTCCGAATACCCCCAGATCAAGGAGTTTCCGCATGGCTAACAGCGCACAGGCGAAAAAACGCGCGCGTCAGGCCGCCGCGCAACGGCTGAGCAACATGGCCCAGCGCTCGGCCTACCGGACCGCGGTGAAGAAAGTCCGCAAGGCCATCGAGGCGGGCGACAAGGCTGCGGCCCAGGCCGCGCTCAACGAGAACATGGCCGTCATGGACAGTCTGGCCGACAAGAGGATCGTGCACAAGAACAAGGCGGCGAGGCACAAGAGCCGGCTGTCGGGCGCCATCAAGGCCATGGCCTGAAGCCGGACCTTCCGCTCGCGCAACAGCCGCCCGGTTCATCCGGGCGGTTTTGTTTTCAGCGCCGCGTCGGCGCACGCCGGCAGCGCGCCGTCGCGCGGGAGTTGACGCCCGTCGACGATTTCCAGGTCGTTCTGCCGCGCGAAATCGAGCAGGAAGCGGAACAGGCGGGTCTCGCGCTGTTCGAGGGCGCGCTGGATCACCACGCAGCGCACACCCTGGCGGGTGACCGGGCAGACCATTGGGGAATAGTGCAGACGATGGTCCGAGCCGACGCAGGAGGCCACCCCGGCCAGGCGCTCCGCCCAGTCGCTGGGGCGAAAGGGTCGTCCCGCGCGGGTCAGGCCGCGTATTACGATCTCGCCCTGGAATTCGTCATTGCCGGCAGCGCTCATGGAACAGCCCGTGGCGGAAATTTGCTGCATTGTAGCAAAAGGGTCGCCAGGCCCCTTTATAATCATCCACTTCAACGTCGGAGACGCACATGAACCTGGATCGAGTCAGCACGGGTGCCAAGGCGCCGGAAGAAATCAACGTCATCATCGAGATTCCGGCGCATTCGGATCCGGTGAAGTACGAGGTGGATCATGAAACCGGAGCCCTGTTCGTGGACCGTTTCATGATCACCGCCATGCACTACCCCTGCAATTACGGCTACATCCCCCATACCCTGTCCAACGACGGCGACCCCTGCGACGTGCTGGTGGTGACCCCCATCCCGCTGATCTCGGGTTCGGTCATCCGCTGCCGGCCCGTGGCCCTGCTGCGCATGACGGACGAATCCGGCGACGACGCCAAGGTGCTGGCGGTGCCGGTCGACAAGCTGACCAAGCGCTGGGCCTCGGCCAAGGGCCCGCAGGACATGCCCGAGGAATTGATGCAGCGCATCGCCCACTTCTTCGAGCACTACAAGGACCTCGACGAGGGCAAGTGGGTGCGCGTCGGCGGCTGGGAGGATGCCGAGGCGGCGAAGCGCGAAATCCTGTCCAGCATCGCGATGTACAACGCGGCCCCCGAAAAGCCGATGTTCTGAGTCCCGCGCCGGCCGCTTCGGCCGTTCGCGCGGCGATCTGGCCGCGCCGCCCGCGCGCATGCCGAGAATGGCCCCGTGAAGATCTGCATCGTTTCCGACAGCCACGACAACCGCCGTCTGCTCGAGCACGCGGCCGCGGATGCCAAGGCGCGCGGGGCGCAGGCCATCCTGCATTGCGGTGACGTGGTGGCGCCCACCACCCTGCGCGTGCTGAAGAAGTTCGCGCTGCCGGTGCATGCGATTCACGGCAACAACACCGGCGATGTCCACGCCATGCACCAGCTCGCCCAGGAACCCGACAGCCCGGTGCGCTACCACGGGCAGGATGCCGTCCTGCATCTGGGCGGCCGCAGCCTGTTCCTGGTGCACTATCCACATTACGCGCTGGGCATGGCCCTCACCGGCGACTACGACCTGGTCTGCTGCGGGCATGACCACCGGGCCGGCGTGCGCGCGGTCGCCAACATCAAGGGTGCCACCACCTGGCTGGTGAATCCCGGCACGGTGGGGGGCGTCGGCAAGGAGCCCACCTACATCCTGGCGGATCTGGAGCGGCTCAGCTTCTCCATCCAGCCGGTGCCCAGCGAACCGGGCGAAGCCTGCAACGTGCCGCCTGCCAGCACGCATCCCTGATCAGGGCGGCGGGGGCCGGAAGACCGCGCGGTTGTCGTAGAACTCCGGCGCCTCGTTGGCCGCCCACCAGCCCGGTATGCCTAGCACGGGCAGGGGAAACAGCTGTTTCGGGTCCGCCACCCGCCCTTCCAGCCAGACACGCGCGACAGCCTCGTCCAGCCAGGCTGGCGGCGCATCAGCGTCGACTGGCGCGGCAGCCGGGACGAACAGGCACTTGGCGGTGACGCCCGGCCAGGGTGCGAGCAGCTTCTCCAGCACGGCGTGGCCGATCAGGAAGGCGCGCGTGTCACGCCAGGCCCGCCGATGCGTGACGAAAGCCTCGCGCCAGCGTCGTTGTGCGAGCAGCTCCGCCAGGGCCGGGTCGCAACCCGTCAGCACCAGCCCGCTTTCGTCGAACAGCGTGGTGGCATCCGCTATCGGGCCACGCGCCTGGCCGGACGCCAGGTGGCGGCATTGCACCGCGTTGAGCGCCGCCTTGGTACGCGGAAAGGCGAGCCAGATGAGGGCGTTGAGCAGATCGTGCCAGTTGTCGCGACGAGTCGGCACGCAGCCGCTGGCGAGGATGGCGGCCTCGTAATCGACTTGGCCGCAACGCCGCTCCTGGGTCTGGAAACGGATGGACAGGCCTTGCGCGTTGACGACGCCGGCCCGGCACGCCAGCTCGTCGAGTTGCTCCAGTGCGGGCCAGCGCCCACCGGCCAATGCCTCCGTCCAGGCAGTCAGATGGGCGAACGGCGGCGTCGCCGCGAAATCGTCGCGCCAGTCGCCGCTCACGACCCGAGCGCGGCCAGGCGCGCCCGGAATCGCCGCGTCAGGGCGTGCTCCGGGCCGAGCATGCCGAACAGCGCCAGCAGGGCGCGGCGGCCGATGTCGTCGCGGTAGGTCGGCGCCTGCGCGGCCAAGTCCAGCAGCGACTCCATGGCGCTTTCCGGGTCGTCGTCGAACAGGGCGCGCGCGGCCTGATTCAGCCGGTATGCGGGTTCCCGTTCGGCCAGCGTGGAAGCCGCCGCGTCGTCGCGGGCGGCGTCGATCAATTCCAGGTGCGCCAGCAGGGGGGCGACGCCTGCATCGGCGCGCGCGGCCGCGGGCAGCGCGGCGAGCAGGGCAAGTGCCTCGTCGGGGCGTCCGGCCAGGGTCAGCAGCTTGGCCAGGTCGGTGGCCACCGCCAGGTCTTGCGGATGTTCCACGGCCAGACGCGCCAGCATGGCGATGGCCGCCTCGCTGTCGCCGGCCTGGTGCAGGGCGAGGGCGGCCAGTCGCGGTTCTTCCCGCGGGTCGGCGAGAAAGCGGCGCAGGGCGGTGCGGAAGACTTCCTCGGATTCGGCGCCGTGGATGGTGTGCGCCACTTTCCCATGCAGAAAGAACTTCACCGTGGGCACGCTGGTGACGCCGAGGTCGCGCGCCTGGCGGCCCAGTTCGTCGGTGTTCACCATCACCAGCAGGAAGCGGCCGGTGAATTCCGAGGCCAGCTTCAGCAGACGCGGCATGAGCAGCATGCAGGGGCCGGCGCGGGGCGACCAGAAATGCGCCAGCACCAGGCCGCGCGCGGAATTGCCCAGGATCAGCCGGTCGAAATTCTCGGCGCTGGCGTCGAACACGAAAGGGGAAAGGGATTCGGGCATGTCAGTACCCCCACAGATGACGCCATTCGATGTGCGGCCAGGCCGGGTCGACGCTCAGCGTGCCGCGCGGGCGATGCGCCCGCGTGCCGAGGTCGCGTTCCCGAGGCGGATCGAAGGGACGCCCGCGGCCGTCCATGAAGCTCACGGCGAAGCGGACGAAGCTGTTGCGGCTGCGCCGCGTGACGCAGGCATGCTCCCGGCTGGCCAGCCGCAGCAGCGTGCCCGGCGGGTACAGGCCCATGCGCCGCAACAGCAGTACCGCGATCTGGTTGTCGATGAGCCCGCGGCGCGGTCCGTACAACTCGCGCAGGGCGTAGCGCATGGCGCGGGGCGGGCGATAGTGCTGTCCGGAAATGCGCGTGACGTAGGCGTCGACCACGTGCAGGATGCGCGCCGGCAGGCTGATGCGGGCGCCTTCCCTGCCCTCCGGGTAGCCGCTGCCGTCCATGTTTTCGTGATGCTGGCGCACGGCCTCCAGCCACACCGCATCGTCGAGGCCCAGTTCGCGCAGGAAGTCGGCCGCGCGTAGGGGATGGGCGATGAGACGAGCGCGCTCGGCGTCGCCGTCGGCGCTGGCGGAGACGATGCGGGCGGCGTGGATGTCGGGGTCCGTCAGATTCATGGTGAGGGCAGCGCCGGCCAGACCCAGCCGTTCCTCCTCGCTCAATTCCAGCTGGTCGGCCACCAGCAGGGAGGTGAACAGCACCAGCAGTGCGTGGTTGATGTCGGGACGCGCCAGCGGCACCAGGCGGGGATAGCCCAGGCAGGCGTCCGGATGCATGGAGTAGGTCTGCGCCAGTTCCCGGCTGAGTCGTGTCAGCGCCTCGGCGCTCAGTAATTCCGGTGGACCGCCCAGCAGGGCGTCCGCTTCGCCGGCCAGTTGCGTGAGACGGTCCAGACAGTGTCCGGCTTCCGGCGCAATGCTCTGCCGACGGTAGAGAGTACGGCCGATGAGGCGGATGTAATGAGCCTCGTCGGCGATGAGCGTTTCGGCGCCGGCCACCAGTACCCCGCTGTCGGTGTACAGGTCCCAGGGCAGGTGCTGCCCGATCAGGGAAGGGTCGAGTTGGACGGGATGCAGCACGCTATCGGACTTCTGAAGGCGGGATGCCGGGGAGTATGATGCAAGCGACCGCCACGTGGGAGCCCCGACATGACCGTGCACGCGCTGAACAACGAGGAAGTCCGCCTACTGCGGGAAGAGCTCGAAATGCTCATGAGCGAGAGACAGAAGCTGCTGCAGGTGGTGGGCGCCGCCGCTGTGCTGGTGGCCAATCTGGATTCCGATACCTTGCCGCAGGACCAGGACACCATCGACGCCGCCGAACTGCTGGCCGAGAGCCTCAACGGCCTCAGCGAGGAAAGCCTCAGGGATGCCCTGGAGGCCGTGCGCGCCGAGTTCGATCCCGATGCCCAGCGCGAGGTTGCGAACTGATCGCCGGCTGAGCGGGCTGCCCCGCCCGGCGATGAAGGCACGCCTCAGTCGGGCCGGCCCAGCAGGCGCACCTCGCGTTGCGGGAAGGGGATGACGATGCCATCCGCGCGGAAACGCTCCAGGATGGCTTGATTGAGTTCGCCGGTGGCGGTGTGGAATTCCGCGACCGGCGCCCAGGGCTTGACCGCGATGACCACCCCGGAATCGGCCAGGCTGCGCACCTGGATCAGTGCTTCCGGATCGCGCAGCAGGCGCGGGTTGGCGGCCAGGATGGCGCGGATCAGCGCCAGCGCCCGGTTCAGGTCGGTGTCGTAGGCCACTCCCACCGCCACGTCCAGTTGGCGGATCTCCCCGTAGTTGTGCAGTATCTCGCCGACAATCTTGCGGTTGGGGATGACCACGCGGGAGCGGTCGGGGTGGCTCAGCACCGTCTTGAACAGGCTGATCTCCTCGACGCTTCCTTCCTCGCCGACGATGGCGATGTACTCGCCGATGCGGAACGGCCGCGTGAAGATGATGGTGAGGCCCGCCACCAGGTTGCCCAGCACCCCCTGCATGGCCAGGGCGACGCCGGCGCCGGCCACGCCGAGGCCGGCGATGAGGGGCAGCAGTTCCACGCCCAGGTTCTGCAGGGCCATGATCAGGAAAAGGCCCCGCACCAGCAGGCGCAGCAGGCGCACCAGCAGTTGGCGCACGGGCGCGTCGATGGCCAGTTTCTTCAGCATCCCCTCCGTCACCCTGCCCAGCCAGCGGCCGACGAAGAAGCCGACCACCAGGATCATCAGTGCCACCACCAGCTTCGGGCCGAAGCGGATGGCCAAGTCGATGAGGGTGCTCTTGGCCTGGTCGAGGACGACGAATTGCTCGTTCATGCTGGTGTGCTCACGGGGTGGTGGAGGTGCCGAGGATCTGGTCGAACAACTCCCAGGACAGCCGGGCGTCTTCCGGGCTCACCCGGCGCACGGCCTGGCCCAGACTGACCATGACGAAATCGCCGATTGCGGGGGGCTCATCCCGCAGCATGAACAGGGACACGTCGCGTTCGACGCCGCGCGCCTCGCAATGGGCGGAGAGACCATCGATGGCGGTGATTTGCATGGGGTAGGCTAGGCACATGGGATGAACGATTGAAATATTTGATAGAGATGTTAAGTCATTGAATGCAGATGGGTATGTCCGAAATATTGCAGAAATATTGAGCAATATCAATATGTTGAGTAAATAAGTATATTGTTATTGCTGCATGTGCGAAGTATTCTTCACGGCCATGAAAACCCTGGTTCTCGGTATCGGCAACACACTGCTCAGCGACGAAGGGGTAGGGATTCATGTCTTGCATGCCCTCTCCGCGGGCGCGCCTCTGCCCGATGACGTCGAGCTGATGGACGGCGGCACCCTGTCCTTCACCCTGGCCGGTCCCATCGAGGAAGCGGAGGCCCTCATCGTCGTCGACGCCGCCCACATCAAGGCCGAAGCCGGTGCTTGGCGGATGTTCGAAGGCGAGGCCATGGATGCCTTCCTGCTCGGCAACCGCAAGTCCAGCGTGCACGAGGTGGGCCTCACCGACCTGCGCGCCATCGCCATTCTGGCCGGACATTGGCCGGAAAAGCGAGCCCTGCTGGCTATCCAGCCGCAGGTGGTGGATTGGGGCGAACTGCCCACGCCTGCCGTCGCCGAAGCCATTCCGCCCGTGTGCGCGGCCATCCGTGGCCTGATCGAGGGATGGCGCCATGTCGCTTGAGGACATCCGCGTCGTCGTCGACGCCGGCGAATCTTCCCCGTACCAGGCCGACGCGCTCTCCGGCAACGCCCCCGTGCTGCTGCGCGAGCTCGCCGAACATGTCCGCCAACTGATGGCGGCGGGTGAACCCACCGCCATCGATCTGAACGCGCTGCCCCTCACACCCGCCGACCTGGACTGGCTGAAGGCCACTCTGGGCGAGGGCGAGATCAGCGTCACCCTGCATTCCGACGGCGAATCGACGCTGGCGGAAACGGCCTGTCCAGGGGTCTGGTGGGTGACGCACCACAACGAGAGCGGCCATGTCGTGTCCCGCTTCATCGAGGTTGCCTTCGTGCCCGAACTGGTCAAGGCGCACCCGGAAGATGTAAAAACAGGATTAGAATATCTTGAATCTTTAATTTTTGATCTAAGCTGAATCAGGTTCTTCACGTCAGTGTTGGAAGCCAGGAGGCTAAGCATGCAAGGTCCATTGATTGACACCCTAGCGCGGCGAGGCGTCACCCGCCGTACCTTCTTCAAGTACTGCGCCACGTTGGCATCCCTGATGGCGCTGCCCCCTTCGGCGGGCCGGGCCATGGCGGAAGCCATGGCGGCGGCGCCGGCGGCGAGCAAGCGGCCCTCGGTGATCTGGTTGCCCTTCCAGGAATGCACGGGTTGTACCGAGTCCATCACCCGGTCCCACTCGCCTTCCATCGAGGGCCTGATCTTCGATGCCATCTCCCTGGACTACCAGGAGACGCTGATGGCGGCGGCTGGCCACCAGGCCGAGGAAGCCCTGCACCATGCCATGAAGGAAAACGAGGGCAAGTACCTGCTCATCGTCGACGGCTCGATCCCGCTGGGGCTCGACGGCGCCTACTCCTGCATCGCCGGCAAGACCAACCTGGAGGCCCTGAAGGAAGCGGCCAAGGGTGCGGCAGCCATCGTTGCCATGGGGTCCTGCGCGGCCTTCGGCGGCATCCCCAAGGCCAACCCCAACCCCACCGGCGCGGTGTCGGTGTCCGACATCATCAAGGACAAGCCCATCATCAACATCCCCGGTTGCCCACCCATCCCGGTGGTCATGACCGGCGTGCTGGCCCACTACCTGACCTTCGGCACAGTGCCCGAGTTGGACAAACTGGGGCGGCCCAAGGCCTTCTACGGCGAGACCATCCACGACCGCTGCTACCGGCGTCCGTTCTACGACCAGGGCAAGTTCGCCAAGACCTTCGACGACGAGGGCGCGCGCAAGGGCTGGTGCCTGTTCGAATTGGGTTGCAAGGGCCCGGTCACCTACAACGCCTGCGCCACCGTGAAGTGGAACGCCGGCACTTCCTGGCCGGTGGAATCGGGCCACGGTTGCCTGGGCTGTTCCGAGCCTGATTTCTGGGACGGCGGCGGTTTCTATCGTGCCCTGTCGCGGCCCGCGGATCCTCTGAAGATGGCGGCGACGGCCGCGGCGGTGGGCGCGGCGGCCGGCGTGGCGATCACCTTCGCCAACCGGGCCAAGAAGAGCTCCGCCAAGGCGGCGCACGAAACCGTGACCCTGGCTGATCTGGAGAAATGATCATGAACGAAATGCAATTCCTGACATGGGTCCGGGGTCCGGGCCTGGACATCGCCATCGGCATCTTCCTGCTCGGCGTGTTGTGGCGGCTGATCGAGATCTACTCGCTAGGCCGCAAGGTCGATGTGGCGCCCGGACGTCATCGTGACGGCGCCTCAGGCCTGCACACGGTATTCCGCCGCTCGGTACCGCCACCCGGCATGATCAAGCGTTCGCCGGTGACCTACATCGGTGGTTACGTCTTCCACATCGGCCTGGCGATCATCGTCTTCCTGTTCGAGCCGCACATCATCCTCATCCGCGATCTAACCGGGCTGTCCTGGCCCGGCCTGCCCTCGCAGGTGATCGACCTGGTGTCGGTGATCACCCTCGGCGCCATGCTGGTGGTGCTGGCGGACCGCATCAAGAATCCGGTGAAGCGCTACCTCAGCACCTTCGCGGACTGGTTCACCTGGACTCTGACCTTCCTGCCGGTGCTGACCGGATGGATGGCCGTGCAGCATCTGTTGTTGCCCTACACCACCATGCTGGCCCTGCACATCCTGTCCGTCGAACTGTTGTTGATCGTCCTGCCCTTTACCAAGCTGTTCCATGCCTTCACGGTCTTCGGTTCGCGCTGGTACCTCGGCAAGATCAACGGTCATAGGGGAGTCCCTGTATGAGCGCCTCACTGCAAAAGGGCATCAACGCCCTCAAGGAAGTCATCGACGCGCCCGTCGCGAGTTATCTCAACAGCTGTGTGCATTGCGGTCTCTGCGCCGAGGCCTGCCTGTTCCATCTGGAAACCGGCGATCCGAAGTACACGCCCATCCACAAGCTGGAGCCCCTGCGCCGGGTCTATGAGCAGGAATACACCCTGCTCGGCCGCCTGAAGAAGATGGTAGGTCTGTCCAAGGCCGTCACCGACGACGAACTGGAAGAGTGGCAGGAGCTGGTCTACGACAGCTGCACCATGTGCGGCCGCTGCTCCATGGTCTGCCCGGTCGGCAACGACATCGTCTACATGGTGCGCAAGCTGCGCGAGGGCATGGCGGTTTCCGGCCACGCGCCGGATGGCATCAAGGGTGCCACCAAGCGTACCGTCGAGATCGGCGGCCCGATGGGCCTGAAGTGGCCGGCCGTGGCGAACGTCATCAAGAAGGCCGAGGCGGCCACCGGCGAGACCATCAACGTCGACAAGCCGGGCGTTGACTACCTGGTGCTGCTGTCTTCCATGGAGATCGTCAACTATCCGGAGTACCTGGAAGCCCTGGTGAAGATCTTCAAGAAGGCCGGCATCACCTTCACCCTTGCCTCGGACGCCTTCGAGGCGACTAACGCGGGCATGCAGATCGGCGCTTCCGACATCGCCAAGGTCATTGTCTCGCGCATCATCAATTCCGCCGAGAAGCTGGGCGTGAAGTACGTGCTGTCGCCGGAATGCGGCCACGCCTACATGGCGATCCGCTGGGAAGGCCCCAACCTCATCGGCCGGCCCTACAAGTTCGAGGTCAGGCACGTCCTCGAGGTGCTGGAAGAGTTGCGCCAGAAGGGCGTGCTGAAGATGAAGGACAAGTTCAAGGAGCCGCTGATCCTGCACGACCCCTGCCAGATCGTGCGCCGCGGCGGCGTCCTGGAAGCGCCGGAACCCCTGGTGCAGACGGTGGCCGAGAACTACATCCCCATCGTCGACAAGCAGAAGTGGAACTGGTGTTGCGGTGGCGGCGGCGGCGCCTCGGCCATCCATACCGAGGAAGCCGAAGCCTTGCGCGCCAAGGCCTTCCGCATCAAGAAGCGGCAGATCGAGGAAAACGGCGTCAACACCATGGTGACCTTCTGCGCCAACTGCCGCATCGTGATCGAGGAAGGTTTCGACCACTACGAGATGAACACGCAGTTGCTCGGCTTGACCGAACTGCTCGCCGAACACCTGGAGGACTGAACAAATGAACGCACCCCAACGCATCGTCGTTGACCCCGTCACCCGGATCGAGGGTCACCTGCGCATCGAGGCGGAAACGGACGCATCCGGCAAGATCACGCGGGCTTCCTCCGCCGGCACCATGGTGCGCGGCATCGAAATCATCCTGCGCGGCCGCGACCCCCGCGACGCCTGGGCCTTCGCCCAGCGCATCTGCGGCGTCTGCACCCTGGTGCACGGCATGGCCTCCATCCGCTCGGTGGAGGACGCGCTGCATCGCGCCATCCCCAGCTACAGCATCCCGCGCAACGCGGAGATCATCCGCAACCTGATGATCGGCGCGCAGTACGTGCACGACCACGTCATGCACTTCTACCACCTGCACGCCCTCGACTGGGTTGACGTGGTGTCGGCGCTGAAGGCCGATCCCAAGGCCACCTCGTCCCTGGCGCAGAGCATCAGCAATTACTCGAAGTCCTCGCCCGGCTATTTCGCCGACGTGCAGAAGAAGGTGAAGACCTTCGTCGAGCAGGGCCAACTGGGCATCTTCGCCAACGCCTACTGGGGCCACCCGGCCTACAAGCTGCCGCCCGAGGCCAACCTGATGGCCGTGGCGCACTATCTGGAAGCCCTGGCCTGGCAGCGCGACGTGGTCAAGCTGCACGCCATCTTCGGCGGCAAGAACCCCCACCCCAACTTCGTGGTGGGTGGCACGCCCTCGGCGATTTCCGTGCATAGCTCCGGCGGCGCCGCCAAGGCGCGTGGCGGACAGGATGGCACGGCGGTCAACATGGTGGGCCTGCAGACCGTGCAGACCGTCATCAAGCAGATGAAGGACTTCGTCGACCAGGTCTACATCCCCGATCTGCTGGCCATTGCCTCCTTCTACAAGGACTGGGGTGCCATCGGCAGTTCCGGCGGCAACTACCTGTCCTTTGGCGACATGCCGGAGAAGGACATCTGGACGCCGGATTCCTTCCTCATCCCGCGCGGTGTCATCCTCGATGGTGACATCAGCAAGGTGCATCCGATCAACATGGATGACGACAACGAGATTCAGGAATTCGTCAGCCACGCCTGGTACAAGTACAAAGACGGCGATGACAAGGGCCTGCATCCCTGGAAGGGCGAGACCGAGTTCAACTACACCGGTCCCAAGCCGCCGTATGAGCAGCTCGACGTCGATCAGAAGTATTCCTGGCTGAAGTCGCCGCGCTGGAAAGGCAAGCCCATGGAGGTCGGCCCGCTGGCGCGCGCCCTCATCATGTACGCCACCGGCAACAAGCAGATGAAGGAACTGGTGGACTACACCCTGAAGACCCTCGACGTGCCGGTCGCCGCCCTCTTCTCCACCCTCGGCCGCACCGCGGCGCGCGGCCTGGAGAGCAAGGTCATCGCCGACGCCATGCAGGGCATGTTCGATAGCCTGATCGCCAACATCAAGGCCGGCGACGTGAAAACCTTCAACGAGCAGTACTGGGATCCGGCCTCCTGGCCCAAGTCCATGAAGGGCGTTGGCCTGATGGAGGCGCCGCGCGGCGGTTTGAGCCACTGGATGGTGATCGAGGACGGCCGCATCGACAACTACCAGGCCATCGTGCCCAGCACCTGGAACGCCGGTCCGCGCGACACCGCCGGCAACTCGGGACCGTACGAGGCTTCGCTGCAGCATAACCACGTGCTGCACGATCCCAAGCAACCGCTGGAGATCCTGCGCACCATCCACAGCTACGATCCCTGCCTTGCCTGCGCGGTGCACGTGACCGACCCCGAGGGTGAAGAGCTGATCCAAGTGAAAGTGAAGTAAGGCGCCCCTTCCTCCCCGGAAGGGGCAGGGAAGGAGGTGTGAGATGACAAAAAAGTAGTTGTTGCAACACCACAAGTTGTAAGCAAGACCTACGGTTGGGGCGGGTGGAAGATGCCAATCTTCCACCCCAGCGACCCCGAATACTGTGAATACGGCTGTCCGGTATGTACCCGCGCAAGACGGGGAGTGCCGTGGGCCGTGGCCGTGCAGAAGGCCGAACTCGCCCTGACCCTGGGCGGATGCCCCTGGGGCCGCGCGCGCCGTCGCAAGTACGGGGTGACCCCCGATCAACCGATTCCCGTATCCCCCACTGATGGATCGAGATAACCATGGACGATCCGCTCAAGCGTTTGTTGGAAGCCGAAGCCCGCGCGCAAAGCCTCATCGAGGCGGCCAGTCACGAACGTCAACGCCTCCTGGACGAAGCGCTGACCGCCGCGCGCGAGGCCGAGGTGCGTTTCGAGACCGGTCGCGCCGAGTTGCGCGCTCCCTTCCTGCGCGAGGCAGGCAGCCGCGCCGACCAGGCCGTGGCCGAACTGTCCCGCAAGTATGAGGAGCGCCAGCGCAACCTGCGCGACATGGCCGCCCGCCACGAACAGGAGGCGATCGACGCCGCCCTGAACCTGCTGCTCGATCCCGCCCGCTGAAGGGCGGGACGAGCCCTCTTGCCTCCGGGTAATCCCGTGACCGCCTATCTCAATACCCGCGTCAGCCTCTATTCCGGTCGTCTCTGGCAGCCGGCGGACTTCGACGCCGTGCTCGCCATCCCCGACGCCGAAATGGCGGATGCCCTCGGCAGCCGCGGCCTGCCCCAACTTTCCGCAGGCTTCGACCGTCATCAGGACCACCGCTCCCTCGAGCAGCGCATCATCGCCGAGCTGCTCGACGAGACCACGGTGCTCATCCGCCCCCTCACCGGCGCCGCGCGGGCTTTCCTGCTCTATTGGACGGTGCGCTTCGAGGTCAGTAACGTGAAGACCCTGCTGCGCGGCAAGATGACCGGCGAGCGGCCCGCAGCCCTGATCCACCGGCTCACCCCGATGGGCGCCTTCGGCCGCCTGGACGTGCAGGATCTGGCGCACGCCGAGGATCTCGCCGAACTCCTGCGCCGCCTGGAAGCCGGCCCCTACGCCGGCATCGTGCGCCAGGCCCGGCGTGCCTTCGAGGAGGGGCAAGACCCCTTCATCCTCGATGCCGCCTTAGACCGCGGCTATTACGAAGGCCTCGCGCGGCGCGCCCAGCCGCTGGAGAACGAGGCAGGCGCCTCCTTCCGCCGCCTCATGGGCACGCTGATCGACCGCATCAACCTGGTGTGGATGCTGCGCTACCGCTTCAACTACAACCTGCCGCCGGCGCAGGTGTATTACCTGCTGGTGGCCTCGCGCTACAACCTGCCCTCCTCGCGTCTGCGTGAACTGGCCGCCCTGGGCAGCGCGGAGGCGGTGCTCGACGCCCTGCCCGAACCCCTGCGCGGCATCCTGCGCGACGCCGCCGGCATTGCCGACGTATTCGCGCGCATGGAGATGAATGGCGCCGAAGTGGCCGCCAAGGTGCTGCACTCCGGCGCCCCCGCCATTTCCCGCGCCTTCGCCTATCTGATCCTGCGCGAACGCGATCTGCGCTCCGTGCGCGCCATCCTGCGGGGCCGTCATCTGGACCTGCCGACGGAGGACATCCGCCTGGCCATGTTCCAGCCCGAGGCGTTCCCGGCCGTCGCGCCAACGCACTGAGACCATGCGCGCAATGTCCCCCAGCCCCCTCCCCGCCGCCATCGGTGGCCGGCTTTCGCGACAAAGGAATGCCTGATGTTCCGCGCCGAACCTCTGGTCCGCATCCGCCTGCTCATGCTGGCTTCCGAGGCACCCGACGCCGCCCTCGAACTGGCCCGCTTCGGTGTCTTCAGCCCGGCCGCCCACACGCCGCCGGAACTCGCCGAGAGTCTCGCCGACCCCTATCGCGAGGCCTGGCTGGACGCCGAGTCGCGTGTCTCCAAGCTGGTCGAGCGCTGCGGCAACATGGGCGAGCTCGTCATCCCCGAGGGCGCCGCCGCGCCCACCCTGGCCGATCTGGACGAACTCAACGCCTGGCTCAAGGGAGTCTGGAACACCTGCCTGTCCGCGCACGAGGGCGAGGCCCGCATCCAGGAGGAAATCCGCCATCTGGACGCCCTCGAGGAAACCCTGACCAAGCTGGAACGGCTGAACGTCGACCTCGCCCAGTTGCTGCGCGCCGACGGCCTGCTGGCGGTGAACATCGGCAGCCTGCCGGCCGGCAGCGTCAGGCGGGTGGCGGAAGCCCTGGCCATGACCGGCTCCCTGGTGACCACCTTCGACCAGGTCGGCGGCCAGGCCTACGCCGTCATCGCCGGTCCGCGCGACCGTCACGACGAAGTGCGCGGCCTGCTCTCGCAGGCGGGCTGGCGCGAACTGCCGGTACCTCCGGAACTGCGCATCCACCCGCAGGCCGCGCGCGCCTGGCTGGCCGAGGAACGCAAGCGCGTGGAGGACATGAACGTGCGTGAATGCGCGGCCATGGACAACCTGCGCGGGCAATACCGCTCCGGCCTGGAGGAAGCGCGCCTGCGTGTCGCCCTCGGCCGCCCCCTGGCGGAAGCGGCGATGGTCGGCGTGCGCGGGCGCGGCGGTCTGGCCGGTCTCGCGGGCTGGGTGCCGCGGCGCCGCGTCGAGGCCCTGAAGTCCGCCCTGGAAGAACGTTTCCGCGGCCGCTACTGGCTGGCCATCGAAACCCCCCGGCGCGAGGAGGCCGCGCAGGTGCCCTCGCTGGTGCGCTATCCGATCTGGTTGCAACCCTTCGTGCCGCTGGTGAAGAGCTACGGCGTGCCGCGCTACGGCGAGTTCGACCCGACCTTGCCCTTCGCCTTGACCTACCTGCTGCTGTTCGGCGCCATGTTCGGCGACATCGGCCACGGCGCGGTGATCCTGCTGCTGGCGGCGAGCCTCTACAAGAAGCTGGGCAAGCTGGCCTGGATCGGTGTCGCCGCCGGTGCCGTGTCCATGCTGTTCGGCCTGCTTTACGGCAGCATCTTCGGCTACGAGGACATCCTTCATCCCCTTTGGATGTCGCCCTTGCACCATCCCACGCAGATGCTGACCCTGGCGGTGTCCTTCGGTGTCGGCTTCATCATCCTTACCCTGCTGGTGAATGCACGCAACCAGTACACGGCGGGGCATGTGCACGAGGCCCTGTTTGATTCCACCGGACTGGCCGGCCTGCTCTTCTACCTGGGCGCGGTCGGCGGCGTGGTCAGCCTTGCGGGCGGCGCGGATTTGGCGACGCCGTCCTGGATCCTGGCCGGCATCGGCATCACCATCGTCGCCCTGTTCAAGTGGATCGAGACCCGCGCCAGCCTGGGCGAGCGCGTGCTGGTGACCTCCATCGAGACCCTGGAGACGGGCATCAACCTGTTCGCCAACACCCTGTCCTTCATGCGCGTGGCGGCCTTCAGCCTGAACCACGTGGCGCTGGCCTTGGCCGTGTTCACCCTGGCCAACGGCATGGGCACGGCGGGCCACTGGCTGACCATCGTGCTGGGCAACGTGGTGATCATCGTGCTGGAGGGCGGCATCGTCGCCATCCAGGCCCTGCGTCTCATGTATTACGAAGGCTTCTCCCGCTTCTTCAGCGGGGATGGAACGGAATTCGTGCCCCTGAAACTGGCGGGCGTGAAGTGATAAGTGATGTTTGGTTCGTGTGACTAGGAGAAAAAAATGAGCTGGCTGATTGCATTGATGGGATTTTCCGTAGCCGCCACCATCGCGGCAGGCATCTGGCTGGAGATGAAGCCGCGCCGGCTGCCTTCGCCGCGCTGGCTGAAGGGGGGCGTGTTCGGGAATTTCCTGGTCTTCGGCTTGGGCCTGGCCGCCTTCCTCTACATGGGCGTGCAGGATGTCATGGCCCAGGAAGTCGCCGCCACCGGTGGCAGCGGCATCTCCATGGCCGTGGGCCTCGCCCTCATCGGTATCGGTTTGCCGACGGGGCTGGCGGCCATCGGCGCCGGCATCGCCCTGGGTCCGGTTGGCGCCGCGGCACTGGCGGTGATCGCCGAGAAACCCGAGATGTTCGGCCGCACCCTGATCTACATGGGCCTGGCGGAAGGGATCGCGATTTACGGTCTGGTCATGTCCATCCTGCTGCTGGGCAAGCTCTGAGGAGATGGCGTGAAATCCGACGCGGACAAACCGCTGAGCGGTGGCCGCCTGGTGGTGCTGGGCAGCGCCGGGCTGACCGAGGGCTTCAGCCTGATCGGCGCCGAGATCCATGCGGACGCCGACGCGGCCAAGGTCGAGGAAGTCCTTGGCCAGCTGGTGCGTGACGGCAGCGAGGCCCTGGTCCTGCTGGAGTCCAGTCTGGCCCATGCCGGCGGACACTGGCTCAACCGCTTGCGCAACGAGGGCGGCCGTATCGTCGTGACCGAACTGCCCTCGCTGTCCACGCCCCGCGACTACGCCCCGGCGGTGGACGAGGTGGTGCGCGCGGTGCTGGGTCCGGAGGCATTGAAATGAACCTACCCCGAACACCTCGCCGCGCTCGGTTCTGTGTGGCCAGCCGTTTTCTTGGGGGGCATCAGCGGAGCAGGGTCGGGGCGAGCGTCCCGGCCTGATTCCCGGAGAGACACATGGAAGCAGATGCACAAGTCCTGCAACTCGAACAGGCGCTGATCCGCCAGGCCGAGAGCCTGGCGCGCGAACAGCGCGAGCGGGCCGAATCGGGTAAGGCCCGGATCCTGCTGGAAGCCGGCGAGAAGATTCGTCTGGCCGAGGAACGCGAGGTCATGGCGGCCAAGGCGGAAGCCGAACGCATCGTGCGGCGGCAGACCCAGGCGGCGGAAACCCGCCTGGCGGCCGAGCTCGATCGGCGGCGCTGGGCCCTGACGGAATCGGTCCTGTCCGGCGTGCGCGCCGCATTCCAGGCGCTGGTCGCCGACGAAGCCCGCTACCACGCGGTGCTCGAACAGTGGCTGGCGGCGGCCGCGCGCGACCTGCCCGCGGGTGACCTGGTGGCGGAAGTGCGCGCCGCCGACCACACCCGCCTCGCCCCGGCCTGGGCCGCGCTGGCCACCCGCGCCGCGCCCGGCCGCAAGGTGGAACTGGCGACGCACGGCCAGGCCAGTGAAGGCGGCCTGCGCGTGCGCCTGGCGGACGATCGGGCGCAACTGGACCAGACCTTCGAGGCGCGCCGCGAACGCCTGGCCGACGAGCTGGCACGTGTCGCCATGGCGCGACTGTTCGCCAGCGCCCCCGACCTCGGCACCCTGGTGCACGGATGATGCTGGGAAATGGTTAATGGGCAGAGGGCGGTCGGGGTTTTCCCGCTACCCGCTCCCGACTAAGGAAAGTAAATGGGCAAAATCCTTGAAATCAACGGCCCCCTGGTGAAACTGGAACTGCCCGAGACAGTGCTCGGCGAGCAGGTACGGGTGGGCGCGATCGGGCTGGTGGGCGAGGTGATCGGCCGCGACGGCGACACCGCCCTGGCGCAACTGTATGAAGACACGGCGGGCCTCAAGCCCGGCGAGGTGGCGGAAGGACTCGGCTGGCCCCTGTCCGTGGAGCTCGGCCCCGGCCTGCTCAACGCCATCTTCGACGGCGTGCAACGGCCACTCAGTGCGGTCTGGGAAAAGAGCGGCGACCGCATCGCCCGGGGTGTCGCTGTCCCTTCCCTGCCCCGGGACCAACGCTGGCATTTCGTGCCCGATCCGCAGCGCCGCGCCGGCGCCCCCGTGGCCGGCGGTGACGTGCTCGGCACGGTGCGGGAGACCGAATCCATCCAGCACCGCATCCTGGTGCCGCCCCTCACCCACGGCGAGTTGCTGGAACTGGCCCCGGAGGGTGACTACACGGTGGAAGAGAGCATCGGCCGGGTGAAGATGGCGGATGGCCGCATCGACAAGCTGCACCTGTTCCATCGCTGGCCGGTGCGCGTGCCGCGCCCGTTCAGGCGACGCGACCACGCGGTGAAGCCGCTGATCACCGGGCAGCGCATCCTGGATACCTTCTACCCGCTGCTGAAGGGCGGCAAGGCCGCCATTCCCGGTCCATTCGGCGCCGGCAAGACCATGCTGCAACAGCAGATCGCGCGCTGGTGCAACGCCGAGATCGTCATCTACGTGGGCTGCGGCGAGCGCGGCAACGAGCTCACCGACGTGCTGGAGTTCATGCCCGAACTGGTCGATCCGCATACCGGCCGGCCGTTGATGGAACGCACCCTGCTGGTCGCCAACACCTCCAATATGCCGGTGGTGGCGCGCGAGGCCTCGGTGTACGTGGGCATCACCCTCGCCGAGTATTTCCGCGACCAGGGCTACGACGTGGTCATGGTGGCCGACTCCACCAGCCGCTGGGCCGAGGCCCTGCGCGAAGTGGCCGGCCGCCTCGGCCAGATGCCGGTGGAGGAGGGCTATCCCGCCTACCTGGGTTCCCGCCTGGCGGCCTTCTACGAGCGCGCCGGCCGGGTGGAGACCCTGTCCGGCGGGCACGGCTCGGTCACCCTCATCGGCGCCGTCTCGCCTCCCGGCGGCGACTTCTCCGAGCCGGTCACCAGCCACACCAAGGAAATCATCCAGACCTTCTGGGCGCTCTCCAAGGAACTGGCGGACGCCCGCCACTACCCGGCGGTGGACTGGCTGGAGAGCTTCTCCGGCTACGTGCCCTCGGCCGCCAAATGGTGGGCGGAGAACGTCGATCCGGGTTGGGAAGCCGCGCGCGGCGAGGCCCTCGACCTGCTCGCCGCCTCCGAGGAGTTGCAGCGCATCGTCAACCTGGTCGGCGTCGAGGCGCTGTCTTCCGAGCAGCGCTGGACCCTGGAAGCGGCCGGCTTGCTCAAGGAAGGCCTGCTGCAACAGGCGGCCACCGACGAGATCGACAGCTTCGCCTCCCCGGAGAAGCAGTACGCCCTGCTTGCCGCCCTGCTGGAGATCTACCGCCAGGGCATGAAGCTGGTGAAGCTGGGCGCGCCGGCGCGGCGGCTGATCCAGATGCCGCTGCTGGCCCAGGCACGGCGCTGGAAGAGCCAGCACAAGTCGGAGGAACTGGCCCTGCTGAAGGAGAAGATCGCCCGCATTCCGGCCGACTTCGCCCAGATCGCCCTGGGCTACGAGCAATCCGGCCACACCGCGTGATGGCCGGCAAGGACAAGGTAAGACCATGAAAAACGTCGAATTCCGTACCGCCAGTTCCGTGCAGGGCGGCCTCATCGTCATGGCCGGGGTGACCGGCGTGGCCGCAGGTTCCCGCGTGCAGTTGAAGGATCACGCCGGCCGTCTGCGCAATGGCCTGGTCATCCGTAGCGCCGACGACGCCGTGCTGGTGGAAGTGTTCGAGGGCACCGACGACCTGGACCTGGAACGCACCTGGGTGCGCTTCCTCGACGAGCCCTTCAAGCTGCCCGTCTCCCGCGACATCCTCGGCCGCGTCTTCAACGGCGCCGGACTGCCGCGCGACGGCCGCCCGCCGATCATTTCCGCCGATCGCCGCGACGTCAACGGCGAGCCCCTGAACCCCGCCGCGCGCGCCTATCCGCGCGAGTTCATCCAGACCGGCATCTCCGCCATCGACGGCATGAACTCGCTGACCCGCGGCCAGAAGCTGCCGGTGTTTTCCGGAGGCGGCCTGCCGCACAACCGCGTCGCCGCGCAGATCGTGCGCCAGGCCAAGCTGCTGGGCGAGGAATCCTCGGAATTCGTCGTCGTGTTCGCCGCCTTTGGCGCTTCCAACGCCGACGCCCGCTTCTTCCAGGAAAGCTTCGAGGAATCCGGCGTGCTCAACAAGGTGGTGATGTTCCTCAACCTCGCCGACGAGCCCGTCATCGAACGCCTGCTCACCCCGCGCGCGGCGCTCACCGCCGCCGAGTACCTGGCCTACGACCTCGACTACCACGTGCTGGTGGTGATGACCGACATGACCGCCTACGCCGAGGCCCTGCGCGAAGTGGCCGTGCTGCGCGGCGATGTGCCGGCGAGAAAAGGCTATCCCGGCTACCTCTATTCCGACCTGGCGGAGATCTACGAACGGGCCGGCCGCATCAAGAACCGGCGCGGCTCCATCACCATGATCCCGGTGTTGTCGATGCCTTCCGACGACATCACCCACCCCATCCCCGACCTCACCGGCTACATCACCGAAGGCCAGATCGTGCTGGGGCGGGAACTGGCCAACCAGGGCGTCTATCCGCCGGTCACCGTGCTGCCCTCGCTGTCGCGCCTGATGAAGGACGGCATCGGCAAGAACTTCACGCGGGAAGACCATCCCCACGTCGCCAGCCAGCTCTTCGCCAGCTACGCCAAGGCCCTGGAAGTGCGCGGCCTGGCCGCCATCATCGGCGCCGAGGAACTGTCCGACGCCGACCGCCGCTACCTGCAATTCGCCGAAGCCTTCGAGCGCCGCTTCATCGGCCAGGGCGAGGACGAGGACCGCAGCGTCTACGAGACCCTCAACCTGGCCTGGGACCTGCTCTCCATGCTGCCGCCGGAGGCCCTGATCCGGGTCTCGGAGGCAGAACTGGCCAAGTACCACAAAGGAGCTGGTAGCGTGTAGACGGTAGCTCGTAGCTTTCAATCGGCGCGCCTACGGCGCGGAAACTAAAGCTACCCACTACCCGCTACCAGCTACCCGCTAAAACATGAAAAAACGCCTCTCCGTCCCCCCCACCAAGAGCGCCCTCCTGCAGGTCGGCCGCCAGGTCAAGTTTCTGGAGCAGGGTCGGGCCATGCTGGAGAAGAAACGGGATCTGCTGACCCGGCTGGTGTACGAGCGCCTGGCCCAGTACCGGCAGTTGCGCGCCGAGACCGCGAAGGAACTGGCCGAGGCCTACCACTGGCTGGGCATCGTGCAGATGCGCATGGGCGGCCAGATGCTGCGCCAGGCCTCGGTGGGTTTGTCGCAGGCGGTGGCCCTGCGCGTGGTGGCGCGTTCCAGTGTCGGTGTCGAGTATCCCAGCGTGTCGGCCTCGCCCCTGCCGCTGCAACCGGTGGGCCTGATGTGGACCGACGTCAGTTTCGACGAGGCGCGCCTGCGCCTGCGGGAACTCACCGTCACCCTGGCGCGTCTAGGCGAGGCGGAGAACGCCCTGTGGCGCCTCTTGGCCGCCAGCCGCAAGACCCAGAAGCGGGTGAATGCGTTGAAGTACAACATCATTCCCCGCTACCAGGCCACGGTGCACCACATCCGCGCCGCCCTGGAAGAGGACGAGCGCAACACCCTGTTCCAGATCAAGGTGCTGCGCGCCCGGGCCGAAGCCGCGACTTAGGTCCCTCCGCGTGGGGGATCCGCTTCCACCACCATCGAGGAGAGACCATGAAACGCCTGATCGCCCTATCCCTGCTGAGCGTGCCGCTGCTGGCCCAGGCCGACACGCCGGTCATCGTCAAGATTCCGCGCCTGACCCTGGAGGCCTCGGAAAAAATCGCCCAGGCCACCGTCGCCGCCTGCCGCAAGCAGGGTATCCAGATCGGCGTCACCGTGGTGGATCGTAGCGGCGATCCCATGGTGACGCTGCGCGACACCCTGGCGCCGCGCATCACCCTCGAAGTCAGCCGCCAGAAGGCCTTCACCGCGGTCAATTTCAACGCGCCCCTGTCCGCCCTGGAAAACCGCTTCACCAAGCCCTTCTCGGTGGGCAAGGTGGATGGCCTGGTGTTCTCCGCCGGCGGCATTCCCATCGAGGCCGCGGGTAACATCGTCGGCGCCGTCGGCGTGTCCGGCGCCGCCACCGGCGAGCAGGACGAGGCCTGCGCGCGGGAAGGCCTGAAGGCCATCGCCTTCGAACTGGAGACCGCCAGCCTGTAAACGGCCGCCCCGCGCCGCTCAAGCCTGGCGCCTTGCCTGCCGTTAAGCCGGGCAGGAGGGGCAATTGGGCACACGGGGCTACATGATTCTGCTGGCTATCGCCGCGACCGCCGGGCTCGCGGCCGTGGCCTGGCTGTTCGCGGGGCCGGCGGCGGAGGAACCGGCGCGGGCCTTCGTGCCGCCCGCCACCGAGCAGCCCATCACCCCCATTCCCGACGCGCTGCCCCTGGATGCCCGCAAGGTGGCGCTGGGTCGCCGCCTGTTTCACGACAAGCGGCTGTCGCGCGACGACACCATCTCCTGCGCCTCCTGCCACGACCTGAAGCTGGCGGGTAGCGACGGCAGACCTGTGGGCGTGGGGGTGGACAACCAGATGGGCACCGTGAACAGCCCCACGGTACTGAACAGCGCCTTCAACTTCAGCCAGTTCTGGGACGGTCGCGCCGCCACCCTGGAGGAACAGGCGGAAGGTCCCGTGCACAACCCCATCGAGATGGCCACCAACTGGAAGACGGTGATCGAAAAGATTTCCAGGGATGCGTACTACCCCGGCGCCTTCAAGGCCATCTGGCCCGACGGGATCCAGGCGGCCCACATCCAGAGCGCCATCGCCGAGTTCGAGCGCAGCCTGATCACGCCGGGCGCCCCCTTCGACCGTTACCTGAAGGGGGAGGAACACGCCCTCTCCGCCGAGGCGCGCAAGGGCTGGGACCTGTTCCGCAATCTCGGCTGCATTGCCTGCCATCATGGGGTCAACCTGGGCGGCAACATGTACGCCAACTTGGGCGTCATGGGCGACTACTTCGCCGCGCGCGGCGGGTCCATCGCCAAGAGCGATCTCGGCCGCTTCAACGTCACCGGGCGCGAGGAAGACCGGCACATGTTCAAGGTGCCCGGCCTGCGCAACGTCGCGCAAACCGCTCCCTACTTCCACGATGGCGCCGTGCCCAGCCTGGCAGGGGCGGTGGACACCATGGCCCGCTTTCAGTTGGGCGTCGAGTTGGCCGACGCCGACAAGCGGGCGCTGGTGGCCTTCCTGCAGGCCCTCAGCGGCCGCATGCCTGAGGCCGCGCCATGACTTTTCGCCGCTTCGCCGGCGGTCGCCACCATCTGCCGGTGCTGGTGGGCGCCGCGCTGGTGCTGCTCGCCGCGGTCCTGCTGTTTCCCGCCGTGCTCGGCGGTGTGGCGGGCCACGAGGCGCTGCGCGCCCGGCTGGAGCCGTTGCAGGCTGCGGAAAGCCGTTTCCGCGAACTGGTGATCCGTCTGCGCCACGGGGTCACCAGCAATTACGACGAGGCCAATCACTGGATGCGCGAAATCAGCGCGCATCGCAACGCCCTGATCGACGAAGTCGGCCAGGACGCGCGTCTGAAGCCCCACCTCGACGGCTACCTGCAGGCAGTCGCCGAGATGGAAGTCGCCTGGAACGACTTCAAGCTGCGCAATGCCCTGGTGCGCAACTCCCTGCGCTATTTCCAGAGCGACTCCGCCAGCCTCTTGCGCCGCCTGCCGCACGACATCCAGGGCGGCATCCTGCATCACGAACTGGTGGCCCTCAACAATGCCCTGTTCCTGCGCGCCCTCGGCGAAGGACGCGAAGTCGGACAGCTGGTGGAGACCACCCTGGAGGAGCTGCGTCCCCTGGTGGTCGGCCTGCCGCGCGATCTGCGCCTGGACTTCGGCCGCCTGTCGCGGCACGCGGAGCTCATCGGCAAGCACAGCCCGGCCCTGGAGGCGAACCTGCATACCCTGGTCCATGGCGACGGCCGCGAATCGCTGGCCGCGCTGGCGGAGGCCAATCACGCCCTGCTCGTCGCCGAGCAGACCCGCGCCGGACGCTATCGCGTCGCCCTGCTGGCCGGTGTCGCCGGCCTCGCCCTGCTGCTGGCCTGGCTGCTCGTACGCCACATGGACAGCCTGCGCCAGCGCGCCAAGGATCTGGCCATGGCGGGCACGGTGTTCGACAACAGCCAGCAGGGCATCATCGTCACCGATGCGCACGGCGGCATCGTCCGGGTGAATCCCGCCTATTGCCGCATGAGCGGCTACAGCGAGGCGGAACTGTTGGGCTGCAATCCGCGCATGCTCAAGTCCGGTCTGCAGGACGCCGCCTTCTATCGCGAGATGTGGCAAAGCCTGGCACGCGACGGGCGCTGGCAGGGCGAGCTGAAGAACCGGCGCAAGAGCGGCGAGCACTACGTGCAGTGGATCAACATCGATGCCGTGCGCGCGCGCCGCGACGGCGCCGCCGACGAGGAGGGCGATCTCCTGTACGTGGGCATCGCCTCGGACATTTCCGAACTGGTGGAGACGCGCGAGCGCCTGGCCAGCCTGGCCTATTACGACACCCTGACCGGCCTGCCCAACCGCGTGCTGTTCCACGACCGCCTGCGCCAGGCCCTGGTCCAGGCCAAGCGCGGCAAGGAAAGCCTGGCGCTGATCTATGCCGACCTGGACAACTTCAAGACCGTCAACGACACCCTCGGCCATGCCGCCGGCGACGAACTGCTGATCCTCGCGGCCGAGCGCCTGAAGCAGTGCGTGCGCGAATCCGATACCGTGGCCCGCCTCGGCGGCGACGAGTTCGCCATCATCCTGATGGACGCCGCCGGTCCGCAGGAGATGGCCCGCCTGGCCGGCAACATCGTCACCGCCCTGTCCGCGCCCGGGCGGGTGATGGGCTACGAGGTGAACAGCGGCGTCAGCCTGGGCATCACCTTCTATCCCGCCGACGGCGACACGCCCGAGGAACTCCTGAAGAACGCCGACGTGGCCATGTATCGCGCCAAGGAACGCGGGCGCAACGATTTCCAGTTCTTCACCGCCGACATGGCCAGCGGCGTCGCCGAGGCCCTGCGCATCGAGCACGGCCTGCGCATCGCCCTGCAGAAGCACGAGCTGGAATTGCACTACCAGCCGCAGATCGACCCGGGCAGCGGGCGCATCGTCGGCGCCGAGGCCCTGATGCGCTGGAAATCCGCCGAGCTGGGCCGGGTGCCGCCGCAACGCTTCATCCCGGTCGCGGAAAAAAGCGGGCTCATCGCCGAACTGGGCGCCTTCGCGCTGCGCGAGGCCTGCCGTCAGTGCGCCCAATGGCGCAGCGGTCCACTGCCGGAGCTGCGCGTCTCGGTCAACCTGTCGGCCGCCCAGTTCCGTCACGACGGTCTGGTCGATCGCATCGAGGCCCTGCTGCGCCAGTACGGCCTGCCGGGTGACGCCCTGGAACTGGAGATCACCGAAAGCGTGATGATGGAGGAGGTCTCGCGCGGGCAGGACATCATGCGCCGGCTCAAGCGCCTGGAATGCCGCATCGCCATCGACGACTTCGGCACCGGATATTCCTCGCTGGCCTATCTGCGGCGTTTCCCGGTGGACGTGCTGAAGATCGACAAATCCTTCACCGACGGCCTCGGCATCGAGGCGGACGACACCGCCGTGGCCCGCGCCGTCATCGGCCTGGCCCGCAGCCTGCGCCTGGAAGTGGTGGCGGAGGGGGTGGAGAACGTCACGCAGCTCAACTGCCTGTGGGAGCTGGCCGGCGGCGAAAACCTGCTCGCGCAGGGCTATTACTTCGCCCGGCCCCTGCCGGCAGCGGAATTCGAGGCGTTCGCCGCGGCGCGCGCGGAGGCTCCGCGCGAGGCGGGCATGGTCGGCGCATAAGGCGCCGCGTCAGCCACGCTTCAGGGATCGAGTTGCAGGAAGGGCTGCTGCAACAGTTGCAGGAGTTGCAAGGGCCACTGCGGCAGTTGATAGGCGGGTGTTTGCGGAGCTTGCGGCGGGATGGGGGGCTGCGGCGGCACGGCCTGCGGGGCCGGGCCGCC